>Ga0213881_10000310_pt1 | contig 35680 bp, 30 predicted proteins | sample BarmaccoBMER_R08_FD_160104 | JGI IMG/M metagenome (GOLD analysis project Ga0213881, IMG submission 160104) | Barbacenia macrantha exposed rock microbial communities from rupestrian grasslands, the National Park of Serra do Cipo, Brazil - ER_R08 ...
TGTAGGGCTGGTGAGTGTGATCCTGCTGGCCGCCGGGTGTTCCTGGTCAGGTCAGGGACCACCAGCCGGGCAGCGCCATCAGAGCCTGCCGCCGAAATGTGCGCGCACGGTCACCCAGGCCGCCGACGTGCGGGCGGCCTTGGCCTCGGTAGCCCCGGGAGACGTCCTGTGCTTTTCCGGCGCTGACCTCACCGACACCGACGTGATGCTGACCCGTTCGGGCACCAGCCAGGCGCCTATCAGTCTGGTGTCCGATGGGGGAGCCGTGCGCAGCGTCGATATCCGCGCCGACCACGTGGCGGTGGCCGGGTTCACCGTGGATGGCGGCGATGGGGTGCTGCTGGAGGGGACCGGGATCACCGTCCGGGACAACACTCTCCACGACACCCAGCGCGGTGGGATCACCTGCCATCCGTGCACGGACTCGACGATCGAGTCCAACACGATAACCCATGCCGGGGCGAATGGCATCGACATCACCGGGCACCGGATCACCGTGCGCGGGAACACCATCAGCGACACGGTGGTCGTCGACGGGGGGGACGCCGACGGGATGCGTTTTTACGGGGATGGGCACCGGATCACCGGAAACACCGTGCGCGACATCTCCGCTAGCGGTTATGCCAGTCCACCGCACCCGGACTGTTTCCAGACGCTGGACAACGGCAAACCGCCCACCTTCGATGTGGTGATCTCGGATAATACCTGCCGTAACGTGGATGCGCAGTGTCTGATCGCCACCGGCGATCAGGACGGCAACAGCGGCGCCCCACCCAGGGTGCCCTCCATCACGTTCGTGAAAAACCTGTGCGCGAACAACGGCGCCCAGGCGGTCAACATACGGCACTGGCCCGATGTTGTGGTTGCCGAGAACACGTTCTCCGGCCCGAACCTGACCCGGGCGGTATTGGTTACTGAGGACTCGACGGGCTGCACCGTGGTTGACAACACCACCACCGGCGATCGCCCCACCGTGCAGGTCGATGGTTCCTCCCGCCCGGGAACCCAGGTACACGGCAACAGCCCCGCCTGAGCAGCCACCCGCTGCCACGCGAGTATCCACCCGGTGGTGCGGGTAGTCAGGACGCGTCCCAACCCTTGTGAGGAGGCCCTGATGCCGGTACGTGAGATGATCGACGCCTATCCGGCTGAGATCAACTTGGACCGGGGCATGATCGCCGATGCGGTGCAGGCGACGATCGAGTGTGCGCAGACGTGTACCGCGTGCGCGGACGCCTGCCTGTCCGAGGATCAGCTCGAGCAGCTGCGGAAGTGTATCCGCTCCGATCTGGACTGTGCGGATATCTGTGGCACCACCGCCCGGGTGCTATCCCGGCACACCGGCTATGACGCCAACATCACCCGCGCCCAGTTGCAGGCCTGCATCCAGGCGTGCCATTCCTGCGGGGAGGAGTGTGAGGCCCACGCCGGCAAGCATGAGCACTGCCGGATCTGCGCCCAGACCTGCCGCAGGTGCGCTGAGGTGTGCCAGTCCCTGCTCGAGCAGATCAGCTGACCGCGAGTTGGACGACCTTGACGATGACCAGCGCGGCCGCGAGGAGCAGGTAGGCACGCAGGGTGATCAAACCAGCCCGGCGCGCGGGGCTTATTCTCGGGGGCGGTAGGTGGCCTAGGTCGGGGGCGCGCCACGCCACGCGGTCCTGATCGCGGGGCATGGCGCGTTCGGCCCCCAGAGCGCGGGCGGCGCGCCAGTGCGCCATCCCCGTCAGGGCGGCGCCGACCAGCCCGATGCCTACTCCCATCACCAGACCGATCTCGATGGTGGTGGCCGGCAGCTGGGGGAACAGGGTGGCGGCCCCGGAGGCGAACGACAGCAGCAACAAGACCCAGACCACGATCCCGATCACAACGTTATGCCACGTCCGGTTGACCCACGGGCCCAGCAGGACCCGGTCGTTGCACAACAACACCAGGAAGACGCTAGTGGCCGGCAACAGCACCGCGGTCAACGCCTCCACCCCGTCGGTGATCAGCCCCAACGGCAGGCCTGGGAGCAGCACCAGGACCGCGGATACCGCGATCAGCCCGGCGTAGAAGCCGTAAAACAACGGCGCCTTGGCCGGCCTGTGGTGCAGCGAGCTGCGGTTGTTGAGCACGTCACCGAGGGCGTAGGCGCTGGTCAACCCCACCAGGTTCGCTCCGATCAGGGAGCCGTCGAGCAACACCAGGGCAAACAGCACCGCCACGGTGTGCCCGGCATGGGCTGACAGGTCGCGCATCAGGGTGGCGGCATCATTGAAGTGCCCGGCGAGGCCGGTGCTGGCCAGGGGAAACGCGGTCACCGCCATCAGCGCAACGGCCCCCACCATCTCCACGGATAACCCGATGGCTAAGTCAGCGCGCTCGTAGCGGATCCACCGCGGGGTGATGTGCTTATCCACCACGCTGGACTGCTGGAAAAACAACTGCCAGGGCTCCACGGTGGTGCCGATGAGCCCGATCAGGAATAACAACAGCGTGGCGTTCAGTCCCCCTGGCAAGCTCGGAACCACCCCGTGGGCCAGCTGCCCGGGACTCGGACCGACCAGCCAGGCCATCGGGAACACCGCCAGATCGACTGCGACCAGGACCATCAACAATCGTTCCCAGCTGCGGAACGTTCCCCCCGTAACCACCACGAACAACACCACCGCAGCGGCCGGCACGCTCACATATTTGGAAAGCCCGACAAAGGCCAGCGCCTGGGCGACCCCGATGAACTCCACCACAATGGTGATCACGTTGATGACCAACAGATCACCGACGCTGAAGGCGCCCCAGAACTTCCCGAACCGCTCAAAGATCAGCCGGGCGTGCCCCACCCCGGACACCGCACCCAGCCTGATCACCATCTCCTGGTTGAGATACAAGATCGGGGTCAGTACCACCAGCGCCCAGATCAGCTTCGTGCCGTAGTCCTGCCCCGCCTGGGCGTACAGCACGACCCCACCCGCGTCGTTGCCCCCACCCATCACGATCAAACCCGGACCCATGATCACCAGCAGGGTGAGCAGCCGCCGTCGCCACGACCGGCACGCGCCGACATCCCAGTCCCGCAGGGTGCCTAGCGCGCCAATGATGTCCCCGGAGTGCGTCGCTGCGGGACGCCCGCCCGCGTAACTGGCGGAGCTGCCACCGTCTGACGCCATGACTACTCTCCTGCGTGATGATCAATGTTTACCGGCCACCGCGCTCAACACCTGATTGGCCGCACCCCGATGCCAGTCTGCGCGCTCAGCACACAATGCGACCAGGAGAACGCAAGAGAATGCCCACCAATTAGTCCAAACGGCGCCCGCGCACTACTCCAACTGCCTCACCTGCAGCGCCCATTGACCCAAACGTGTCTCGCGCGAACGGGCCGACTCCGGCCGGCGACTGTACCGCTCCGAGCGCGCCCGAGCGTGTAGCGAAAGCGTTCGCGGATCTGTGCGCGAGCGCTTTCCCACGGCAAATAATGTTGTGGATGGGATCTGGTCTGTAGGGCTTTCGCGATCGAACTATAGGGGATCAGCCCTCGGGGGTGGGCGGGTCCCAATGGGTAGGCACCCTCCGGAGCGTGCCGTCGCAGAAACACGGCTCGGTGTTCACCGTCCGCGATGCCAGACGGGGGGCGGCGGGCGCGGAGGAGGGTGGCGGGGAGACCGGCTGGTGATTCTGAGCAGGGGCGACTGGCACCGGCGCAGCCTGGTGAGGGTGGGCTATCGGGACGGGCTGCTGGCGCGCCGGCACTCGAGGGTGACTTACGGGTGGTGCTGCGGCAGGCGGCTGCCTAGCACCCGACTCGGGCGCTTCGGCAGGGGGCTGCCGGTCACTCCGCGCGGGTGCCTCAGGGGCCTGGAGCCGGCCCTGGGTGGGCTGAGAAACGGGTGGTCGCCGGGGCGGGGTGGTGAACACCGCAGCGGTAACACCCTCCAGCACCAGGACAATCGCGGCGCTCACCACCAGGATAAGTACGGCGCTACGCAGTCTGAGCACGACTCCTCCCCCAGATTCGTACATTGACGTGTTTATTGAATTAGCGGTAGCAGACCGCGTTTCGTTAGCCCAGCTGACCTTGCGGTGGGCTCAGCTGGGTTCTCGTTGACCCGGCCACCAGGCCAACCGGGGTGCTGCCAGAGCTTGACCAGGGTCGAGGACACCGCCCGCGAGCACCCGGCGACGGCGGGAGCCAGCGCCGTCAGAACCAGACTGCGGCGAAAACTCCGTCGGTCCATGGGAATTGCCTGCTTATCACTGCAGCGCACTTGCCGAGGCAGGGACACGGTGACCGCCCTTTGTGTGTGTTGAACGACACGTGCTGTCGCCTACGACACACAAATCGTGATCAGCCCCTGCATGGGTAGCCAGACAGCACGGATGTGCCGTGTTATGCGGCGATCAGTGGCGCTGTGCATGACACCCCCTCGTCCCCCTCTTCCCCGCTAGTCGCCGCCTTGTTGCGGTGCGGCTCTGCTCGCGGCGATCGCGCTCACCATCGCACTGGACTTCACCAGCGTCTCTTCGAACTCCTCCTCCGGGTCTGAGGACGCCACGATCGCGCCCCCGATCCCGAAGGTGACGTGGTCGGCGTCGGCCACGATGGTGCGGATGACGATGCTGAGGTCGACCGCATCGCTGAGCGCGAACCAGCCCAGCGCACCAGAGTAGACGCCCCGTGGCCCGTCCTCCAGCCCATCGATGATCTCCATAGTCCTGATCTTCGGGGCTCCGGTCACCGACCCGCCGGGGAATGCCACGCGCACGCAGTCCACCGGGGAGGCCTCCGGGCGCAGCGTCCCCCGGATCGTGGACACCATCTGGTGCACCTGCGCGTAGGTTTCGACCTCGCACAGCCTCGGCACATGCACCGAACCGACCTTGCACACCACGTTCAGGTCGTTGCGCACCAGGTCCACGATCATCACGTTCTCGGCGCGGTCCTTCTCATGGCGCGCCAGGTCCTCGCGCAGCCACTGATCCGTCTCCGGGGTGGCACCCCGGGGTCTGGTGCCCTTGATGGGCCCCGACTCCACCATGCGCTGGGCGTCAATGGTCACAAACCGCTCCGGCGAGGCGCTGAGCACGGCCAGGCTGCCCAGGCACAGCAGCGCGCCGTAGGGGACCGGGCTGATCTGACGCAGGTAGCGGTAGGTTCGCAACGGGTCGATCGGTGCCGGCACCGTCGCGGTGTTGGTCAGGCACACCTCGTAGGACTCGCCGTCGTCGATCTCCCGGAGGCAGTGCGCGATCCGTTTCAGGTAGGCGTCCTTGTCGTGGCGTAGTTCTACCTGCGCGGGGACATCGCCTGGCGCCACCCTCTCGAGCCGGGTCTCCGGTGGGGACGCCGGGGGCAGGGCACGCAGCCGGAGGGCCATGGTGTCCAGCCAGGTGGTGACCTCCTGGCTGGGCGGGTCTGGTCCCAGGCACAGCAGGTAGCAGGCGCCCTCGACGTGGTCGAACAGCACCGCCCGATCAGCAAAGATCATGGCCGCGTCGGGCGTGATCGAGCGGTGCTCGGCGCTGCCCCCGGTCTCCGCCTTCAGCTCGTAGCCCAGGTAGCCGATATAGCCGAGGTTGAACGCCGTGGGCAGAGTTGGCACGGCGGGTAGGGCCCGGGCGCGCAGCTGCTCGTCGAGGTAGCCGAAGAACGAGCCGCGGATCAGCTCGGGTGTCCGGTTGTGGCGCTGTACCGTGACCGTCTGGTCCGCCACACGGTAGGTGACGTACTCCGCCAGCGGCCCGCGGTCATCACCCATCATCGAGAACCGCGAGAAGCCCTCGATCACCGAGCTGCTGTCCAGCCAGAAGCTGTGCGGTGCGCCAGCGAACAGCTCGGTGTAAACCAGCAGCGGGTCCGGCGCTGCGGCCACGTGCCGGACGTGCACCCGGGCGGGCCCGGCGGCCAGCTGGCGCTGGATTAGCGTCTCCGGGTCTTGACCAGGGGACCTGGGTCACCCACCGTGGAGGTACTCAACAGCCGTACCCGCAGGCGGTGGTCCGTCTGGGCGAGCGGTGACAGATCGACCGGCTCGTTCATGTCCCCTAGTATCAGCTCACGCAGTTGCGACAACGAGGCCAGCGGCGCAAGGTTTAGGTTGGGGAGTTGTCCCAACGACACGCGAGTCAAAGACTGCAGTGTTCCTAATGGCGCCAGATCGGTGATCGGGAAGTCGCCGAGAGTAAGGTAGACCAGTGCACTTCCGGCGAGCGCATCGAGTGACGTAACGGTAGGTACCGACCACACAGAAAAACTCTTGAGCTGATCGAGGATAGGTGTCACCGCAGCAAGACCACCGGTGAGCGAAGCACCGCTGATGGTCAACGACGTGAGATCAGGGAGTTCGGTGAGGGCATTGAGATCACGCAGCCGCTTGGCGCCCAGCAGAAACACGCTTCTCAGGCGGGGGCCTGAGGCCAGCGCTGAGAGATCCGACAGCGTGGTGCAATTGTGCAACGTCACATAGGTCAGTGCTGGGCAGTTGGCCAGGAAAGAGAGATCCTGACCTCCAGATGGAGGGAAGATATACAGATACGTGAGTTCCGGTAGCGTGGCGAGTATCTTTAATCCCGCGCTGACTGGTCCACCGTTAATGTTCACCAGTTTCAACGCGGGGCAGTGGGCAAGAGGCGAGAGATCGACCGGCTCTGAGACCTGGACTTTCAGCTCAGTCGTGGCCGGTGGTGCATCACGGAGGGACGTAAGGTCCTCAGCTGAACCCGCGTCGAGCAGGTCCAACCGCACATTCCGGAGATTGCGCAGGGTACGCAGGTGAGGAATGTGGTCAAATAGCGTCACTGAGATGCTGCCCTGCTCCAGCGGGGCGTCTCGCAGCACCGTGTGGGCGTAGTCGGCGGGGCCGAAGTAGCGCCATACCTGCGCGAGGGCGCGCTGCACCGTGCCGCGCGGGTCGGGTGCCCACCGGGCCAGCAGCCGGAGCGCCTCGGGGCCCCCGATGAGGGCGGCGGTCGTCACCGACGCCACGGCCGCGGCGTCGCTCAGCCCGTCCAGCGCGGAGGGCAATCGGCGCAGCACCCGGCCACCGGCAAGCGCCAGCGAGCGGGTCTCCTGCTGCCCGCGCGGCGGCACCAGCGTCTCCAGAGCCGCATCGACTCGGCCGATCGCCTCGGGGGGATCCACCGCCTTTGCGGTGTCTAGGCAGGCAGCGGCCAGCAGGCGCAGTCGGCGGCAGTGTTTCGGTTCGGTGTCGGCCCGGTCCAGCACACCGTTCAGCAGCGCCGCCCGGTGTTGCGGGGTGGCATGGCCGACGGCCATCACGATGGTCTCCCACCACTGGTCGAGATGGGCGCGGCTGACGAGCGCGTCGGGCACGTGGTCCTCGACGGCTTCCTGGGCCGCCAGGTACTCCTGGAAGGTGCGGTGCGCGAAGTCGATCCGGCCCAGCACCGGTTCGCGGATCACCCAGCAGCAGCGCCAAGGCGTCCCGGTAGAGCGCCATCCGGTCCGGGGGAAGCTGCTGGCGGCGGTCGAGGTTGAGCGCGCAGAGCATCGCGCACAGCAGCGGGCTGCTCGCCAGCCCGCGCAGGTGCCGGCGCCCGTCGAGCTGACGCAGCAGCGCCCGCTCGTAGTCGGGTAGCTCCTCCACGTGGCACGGCAGCATGACGGCGCAGCGCTGGGCAGCCTCGCGCATGGAGTCATGCCAGTGGCGGCAGCATGCCGCCACGTCCAGCGGGGACATCCGTTCCAACCGCACCGGGGCGAACTGCTCGGCGGCCAACCAGCGGGGGTCAGCAGCGGCGGGACGGGCGGTCACCACCACCCGGACCTGCGGATACTGCGCGAACAGGCCTTGCAACCACGTGCGGACCTTGGGCCGCTGGGCGGGGACCAGCTCGTCCACCCCGTCCACGAGCAACAGCGCCCGGCCGCTGCTGAGCTGACGGTGTACCCATCCCGCCGGCAGCAGCTCGACCAGCGGGTCGGCGACCCCGTCGAGCAGCTGCTCCGGTCGCGGCAGCGGACGGTCGGCGTAGCTGCGCAGCCGGACCAGGAACGGCACGCAGCCGTTCCAGTCCGCCAACGGCCCGGAGAACCCGCTGCGCGCGCAGGTCACGGCCAGCCACTGCAGTAGCGTCGTCTTGCCCGAGCCGGCCTCCCCCCGCAGCAGGGTCCGCGGGCTCTCGGCGAGCGCCGCCTCGGCGCGCAGGCTGCTGCTGCCACCCGTCATGGTGCGGCGCCCGTCGAGAAACCAGCGTTCCTCGGGTCGGTCAGGGCGGCCCCGGCGGGCGGGGTCGGTGCTGACCTGCAGGCTCAGGTACGCGACGCTGACCAGCGTGCGGGGCTTGTAGCGCCGGACGTCGATGCCGAACTGTTCTAACTCGTCCAGCGTCTCGCTGACCTGTTGCAGGTAGCGGGCTCGGAACTCCTCGTCATGCTCGCTACCGGCAGGGGCATCGAGGGTGGTGAGTGGCAATCGGCGCAGCACCTCGGCGATATTCTCGATCACCTGGGAGGACCGCTCCAGCAGCTCGGTCAGGGCCCGCGGCCCGAACGCGGGCAGCTGCTTGACCACCTGTACCAGCGTCATGCAGCTTTCATCGAGAACCGCGTCGTAGAGCCGCTCGGCCGGCTCGGCCAAGCCCACCCGCCGGACCGGCACGCGCTCCCGCACCAACCGCGCCAGGTTGCGGGGATTGACGTCCACCGCGAAGAGCGTCTCGTCGGTCAGATCGGCGGCCTGCAGCGCATCGACCACGGCCAGTAACGCGGCGGCCCGCTCGTTCTCGGCGAGATCGCGGAACTCGTGCTCGTAGATCGGCTGTAGTCGCTTAGCGACCTGGTCGGCCAGATCCTCCAGCTGTCGGACCAGCTTGCGCTGGTGGAAATGGTCCCGAACGCTGATCTTTACCAGATCGATCAGCTCGGCGTCCCGCGCAGCGCGTTCCTGCCTCGCACCCACCCACGTGCGCACCGCGTGGAGGACCACCTGTTCGCCGATCCCGAACCCGTGAGTGGCAATGCGAGTCATAGCTCGTATTCTCACTCACGGGGCGCGCAGCGCTAGGCACCTCAGGTTGCGGATGTCGTAGGTGAAGATGTTGAGTTCGACGAACCCGCAGCGGGAGACGAGCGCGCGCAGCGAGGGTGCGTCGAACATCGTGTGGTGGGCGTTGTAGATCCAGCGTGGGACGCCGCGCGCATCGACGCCCCGGTGCGCGGCCCGGTCGCTGTGGCCGCCGAGGATCCAGTAGTTCGCCTCAGCGGTGTCGATCTCGCCGCGGACCCACTGCTCGGCGACGAACCGGGCGTCCGGCACCCCGATGTCCAGCGCCGCGCCGGGCCGCATCACCCGGGCCCACTCGCGCAGGGTCGGCTCGACGAGTTCATAGCTCTGGTGCTCCAGCACATGGTTGGCGCGCAGCGCGTCGATGCAGCCGGTGGCAAACGGCAGCCGGTCGATCGAGCAGATCACCTCGATATCGGGCAGCGGGAAGATATCGACGTGCACGTCGTAGTCGGGGTGCGGCTTTTCCCCCGCCCCGATCTCGACTTTCACCGCTGCTCGGCGGGGGCAGCGTGGTCGGCCGCGTCGATCTTCTTGATCGCTTTCGCGGGGCGGCCCGCGACGACCGTGTAGGGCGCTACGTCGTGAAGCACCAGGGAGCCGGCGGCGACCACCGCGTGCTTGCCGATCCGTACCGGCCCGAGCACCAGCGCGTGGCTGGCCACCCAGACGCCCTCCTCGATCACCACGTCATTTCCGGATCGGGGGAAGGTGGTCTGGCGCTCCCGGCCGAACTTGGTGATGTCGTGGGTGCCGGTGAGCACCGCGACCTCGTGCCCGAAGAAGGCGTACTCGCCGACGGTGATCTCCCCGCCGGACACGTTGAACAGCGCGTTGTTCACGATCGCAGTGGGGTGGATGTGCAGCCGTTCCCGGATGCCGTGCACCCGGTAGCGGTAGAGCGGGTCCTCGCTGTCACCGTAGGTGAACCGGTTGCGTTCCTCGGCCAGCAGGCGTTGCAGCGGGCCGCGCAGGACCCGGATGAGTAGATCGTCCAAAATCGCCATTATCGAACCCTAGCGAGCGCGCCGGCACTTTAGCGTCAGCCCAGCACGGGCCAGCGTGTCGGACAACCGCTGGGCCAGTGCGGCGGGACCGAAATGCTGGTGGGCCAGGGCGCGGTTGCCCGCCAGCAGGGCCGGGTCAGGGTCGGCGAACCAGGCGGCGAGCGGGGCCGGATCGTCGACGGGGAACCAGGCGAAGCCCAGCGCTGCCACCTCCCGGGCCACCGGGTAGTCGCTCACCGCGAGCGGCCGCCCGGCCAGCGCGGACTCGATCAGTGGCAGGCCGAAACCCTCCCAGCTCGAGGGCAGCACCACCGCGTCCGCGGCGGCATAGGCGTCGACCATCCGCAGCCCGCCCGGCAGCCCCCGGCGGACGGGGCAGCTAGCCCGGGCGAGCAGCTCGGCCAGCTGCGGACCGTAGCCCTCCTCGGCGGCTCCGGTCAGCCAGTAGACCGCGCCGAGGGCCTGGGCCAGCGCGATGCCACCGGCGACGTTCTTGCGCGGGATCGCCCGGGTGGGTTGCAACAGCAGCCGCTGGTGCGGGGGGATGCCCAGCGCGGCCCGTCCGGCGGCCCGGTTGCCGCGGCGCGGGATGCGGGCGTAGCCGTGGTAGACGGCGCTGGCGTCAATGCCGCGCCGGGCCAGCTCAGCGGCGCTGTGCTGACTGATCGCGACGTGCTGCCAGCGGGGGTCATCCGGTGGCCAGCCGCGCAGGTGGGCGTAACGCTCCCGTTCCCAGGGCAGATCGTGGTGGCGCAGGATCGCCCGCCGCCCGCGCAGCGCCTGCGTGAGTGCCTCGGTCACCGGCGGGTTCATTGGCAGCGAGCAGACGTTTTCCACCACGACGAGATCGATGCCGCGCAGCGCGGCCACCAGCTCCGCTGGGCGTACCGGGCATCGAGTGTCGAAGGCGAGCCCCGGCACCAGGTGATCCGCTGCGCCGTCTCCCGCGACGGTGCGCACCCGGCAGCCCATCCGACGCAGCGCCGTGACCCACTGCGCCGCCGCGACCGAGACCCCATCCGCCACCCCCAGCCGGAACGACACGACGGCGACGGTGACCGCCGCCTGGTGAGCGGCAACCAGGGTCATGACACGGGTTGCCACTCACACGGCGCAGCCAGCTTCATCCGTTGCTGGGCTCGATGCTCGTTGCGCAGTGCGCTGATGGATCTCCGCAGTTTCCGCAACGCGGCAACCTGGGTGGCTAGATGGAGGTGGTAACGCCACAGCGGGTGGTGGCCGCGGCGCTTCCACAGCGAATACGAGAACTGGGTGATTGGCTGGTCGATGTAACTGGGAACGTTCTCGAACCATTCGGTGCTGCCCACCGCTGCGCGCTGCAAGTCCATGATCTCCGCGCGCCGCTTCTCCTCGTAATCCTTCAGGGCCACCTGCAGGTCATCGTGGGTGTGCAGGCTCTCGGCCAGCCCGATGGCATCTTGCATTGCCAGCGTGGTGCCCGACCCGATCGAAAAGTGCGTGGTGTGCGCCGCGTCGCCCATGAGAGCGATGTTGTCGTGATGCCAGGAGGCGTTGGTGATGCGAGTGAAGTTGAGCCATGGAATCTTGCTGGTTTCACGTGTCGAGTTCATGAGCGGGTAGCCGTCGAGATGGTGCGCGAAGATTTCTTCCAGCAGCTTCAGGCTCGCATCGGGCTCTTGTTGGTCGAAGCCGAGTCCCTGCCAGGTCTCCGGTGAGCACTCGACGATGAAGGTGGTCGTGTCGGCGTTGAAGGGGTAGGAGTAGAACCAGATCCAGCCGGCCGCGGTCTCCTCGAAGGCGAACATGAAAGAGTCGAAGACTCGGTGGGTACCCAGCCAGAGGTACTTGTTGCGGCCCACCTGCGCCTCGGTCTGGAAGTGCTCGCCGTGGAGCCGGCGCACCCGGCTGTTCGCGCCGTCACAGGCGACGATCAAATCGGCGTCGGCGAACTCGGACAGATCTCTGACCTCGCGGTGGAACTGGATGGTGACGCCGAGATCCCTCGCCCGCTGGACCAGGATGTCAAGAAGATGTTTGCGGCCGATAGCGAAACCGTACCCGCCGAGGTGCGCCCGCTGGGTGATCCGACGCTGCGTGTCCCGGACGTGTACCTCCTGGTTGCCCCAGGACGCGGGGTTGTCAAATATCTGCCGCGCGCTTTCTGGATCGTTGCGGTAGAGGTTGTCCAGGAGCGGGTGAGAAAATGTGACGCCCCACCCGTACGTCACCCCGGCCGGGTTGCGTTCGATGATCGTAACATCGTGGTCCCGACTGCGCAGCTTCGCGGAAATCGCGAAGTACAGGCCCGCGGGCCCCCCACCGACGCACACAATTTTCATACCCTCTTCCGCCTCCCTGGTTGACGGCGAGCGAACGGTTCTGCGGCGACTATTCGGTTAGCGGGCGCCGCGGAGCAGGCTTTTCGCCTGGGCGAACAACCGGCGACCGGCTTCGGAGCGCCACGCGAGGTCATAGCCGGCCCGCAGCGCCGCCGGCCTGATCATCTCAACCGGTGTGGGGTAGCGGAACGCGGTGCCCCCGAAGGTGAGTTTGGGCTGGTCGGCGGTTGGCACCGAGTCAGCGCTGTGGTCGGAACCGTCCAGCAGCGCCGCCAGGGTCTGCGGACGCAGCCCGCCGAAGTCGAACCAGCGGTACCCCTGCTCCTTAGCCCACTTGATCATCTCCCAGCGGATGGCCGCCGGCACGCTGAGCCGCATCGCATCGCCGGTGCGGTCGAACCCGGACAGCCGGCCGCGCACCATGTCGCCGCACCCGGTCATCAGATCGGCAGCGACCGGTGTGCCGTCCACCTCGCCGACGTACAGCACGGCATGCCCGGTGGCGGCCAGCTCCCGGTACAGCGCCGTCATGTAGTCCAGCGGCAACGGCGTGTAGCCCTGGTGGTGCGCCGAACTGGCCATCAGCTCGGCGAGCAGCGGCAGGTCCCGCTCGTCCCCGGCCCGGACCGTGACCCCGCGGGACTCCCACCGGTTGGTCCAGGACTTGAGGCGTTTGCCGAACCTGCTGCGGATCTCCGCCAGGTCGGCCGTCAAGTCGATCCGGATCGAGCCCTGCGGGGCGATGCCGGCCGAAGACGGTCGGAACCCGCCGCGAAGCAGCTCATCACTGGTGTCCTGAGCGCCTTCGGGGGGTTGGATGAACAGGATCCGCAGCCGGTGCCGTCCCAGCGCCACGAGAGCCTCGACGAGGGCGCGCCGGATGTCGTCAGAGGCCGGGGCGTCGGGGCTCACCAGGGGGCCGTACGGGAGGTAACCCACCGGACCCAGCACGGGCAGCCGCCGGGTCAAGATCTGCGCCCCGCCCACCAGCTCACCGGCACGGTAGGCCAGCAGGTAAAGCGGGCTGAAGCCGACCCGGCCGCGCAACTTGGCCCAGACCGAGAATTGGGTGACGTCGGTGCCCGGAGTGCGATCCACCAGCAGATCCCACGCGTGCAGCACCTCGACGCCAGGGTCTTCGCGCACGACCACGTCAATGTCCCCGCCGGGACCGAAGGCGAGGGTCGTCGCTGTGCCGGTCCGATCTTGTGGGCCGGTTCGATCCTGTGGTGTCACAACAGCTCACCCCCCGCGGTAATCCCGGAGCCGAACCAGCATCCCCTCCTGGTGCTGCTTCGGCTCCGGGGTGCCTTGGCTCCGAAGATCACCTCGTGTGCCAGGGCCGTACCCACCCCTCACCTGTGTTGTCGTTACCGCCCCGTCGGTCGTTACGTCCGCAGGATTAACCGACGCCGGAGAGGACGCTGAGGCGCTCAGCGGGCTGCCGGTCACTGGCACCCACGACGCGGACCGGCACTCCGCTTCCCCGCCGGGACACTCGACCGATATTTCTGGTGACATGACGATTTGTCATGCTGCCGGCATGACAGTGCGGATCGCGGTGAAGCTCGACGACGGCCTGGTCGAGCAGCTCAAGGGCGCAGCCGGTAACGCTCATACGCTGTGGAGAACACCGGTAAGCACAACCCAACGACACAATCAGCGCGGTGTGGAGCGGGGAGATAGGGACAGTCGTCGGCGGAATTCATGTCAGTGGCGGCGCGGACTTACTGTCAGTCAGTAGGGGGGGATGGTGTATTCACCCCTTGACGTCAAAGTCGCCGCAGCGTTCTCATCGAAGATGATGACGCATTGGCCGATGACGTGTGGGTCGAAGATGATGTCTCCGTTTTCCTTGCGTTCCACCACCACGTTGGTGAAACCCCGTGGACCCCCGTGCACCCCGCACTGGGCGGGGATCGCCCGCCGGTTCGCCCGACCCGCCTTCGCGCCTTCTACCATGCTCATCAGTGACCGGGATCGCCTCCAGCCCGCTCATCGGAACAATTGCGGGCAAGGGGCCGGCCAGGGTGCGGGAAGCACGCCGTTGCTCCCGGGGAGTCTGTTGGGGGGGATCGCGGGTGCCACCGCGCTGGTCGTGGGTGTGCCTCACTCTCGTGTCGCCGAGTTCGACGCGAGAGCTGTGGGATGGGCTGGGGACAACCCTGAGGTCGAACTCGGCGACCGGAGAGTGCTGGCGATACGTTCCCTGCTCAGCCAGGTGAGTGAGAATCCTGGCAGACCCCCGACGGACTTCCGGGGGCCAACCACTTAGCATGCCCGGACCTCCTGGGCCTGCTGGCCAGCAGGAGCGTTCCGGGGCGCGGCCATGCTCCCCACGGCGATCCGGCGCCCGCACAACACCTTGTAGCACCCCGAGCCCTCGCGTAGGCCCTGCTTAAAGGCCTCGCTGGAACCGAGACGGGCTTGCGGGCGATCTGTGCACACGGCGGGCAACTACGGTGCGCACCCCCGGGGGGGTGGTGTTGAACTGGTCGTGTGAGCGCACGGTCTGCAGGAGCAGGTGTCCCGGCGGCACCTCGACCGCGCTCGGCGGGTTCACGGTGAAGCGTGCCTTGCCGGTGGCGGTCGTGAAGGTGCGCGAGTCGTGTGGCGGGCGGGGCAGCATGAACCCGCCCGGCTGTGATACCCGCTGCTCGAACGCGTGAAAGCCGGGAACGACGTGCTCGATGTGCTCGATGTGCTTGCGGATCACCCGAGAGTCCGAGCCCATCTCGCGCCAGCCGACGTCGTTGCCGAACAGCGCGTGCCCCAGGTCGGTGAGGATGGCGATCTCGCTGCGCAGCGTGTCCGAGCCGGGCAGCAGGGTGCCGCGCGAGGCGTGCACCATGCTCATCGAGTCCTCCACGGTCACGAACTGCTCACGCCCGCCCTGCCGTCACGCTCGGTGCGACCCAGACACGGCAGCAGCAGCCCCTCGGTGCCGTGGCACAAGTGTGAGCGGTTCAGCTTCGTAGCGACTTCGTAGCGACGGGCACGCTCAGCGCGCAGTGCGTCATCGCCGCCTCGGTCGTCTGGGTGTCCGGTGTCGCGGCGACGAAGTTGCCGCCGAGGGCGAAGAACACGTCGACCTTGCCCTCGCGCATCGCCCGGATCGCCTCGACGGTGTTCCGGCCGTGTTCGCGCGGCGGGTCGAAGCCGAACTCCGCGCCCAGCGCGTCCGAGAAGATGTCGGGCATCTTGCGGTGCTTGGGATCGGGGTCGGGCCAGGCGCAGCTCGGGCAGTCAAAGCCGTTGACGTGGTTCATCCTCAGCAACGTCTGCAGGCTGCGCTTGGGCCCCATCTCCTCCAGGGCGAACTGCACCGAATGAGCGATCCCCAGCAAGCCGACCGTGGTCTTCTTCGGCGGCCTGACTTGGGGGTCGTCGGGGCGTGCGCGCTCAGTCATACCAGCGTGTTTACCCCCTCAGACCCTCAGCCGCAGCGGTTGTGCGCTCGCGGCGGGTCGGCTGCGTAAGCTCAGCGTGGAGCGAAACGGACGGTGGTGGGGGACATGGCGGTGAGGACCACGCGGCGGGCCATCCTGCGCGCCGCCCGTTGCGACGAGCCGGTCCAGGCACCCGACGAGCTTGCGGTGGAGCAGCCGCTGGTGCTCGCCCACCGCGGCATGGTGATCGCGACGCTGATGCGCACCCCCGGACACGACCTGGAGCTCGCCGCGGGCTGGCTGGTGGTCGAGTCCGGTGTCGCGCGGGTCGAGGACCTGCGTGAACTGCGCGCCTGCCGCGAGGACGGTACCGACCGTGTGCACGTCACGCTGCATGAGGGCGTCCGAGCCCCGCGGCCGCGTGCGTTCGTCACCTCCGCGGCGTGCGGCGTGTGCAGCGTCGACGTGCTCGACCTGCGCCTACTGCGCCGCGCCGTGCCGCACACGCCCGGGTGGACGGTGCCGTGCCAGGTCGTCGCCGAACTGCCTACGGCGATGCGCGCCCGGCAGCGTACGTTCGACCGCACCGGCGGCGTTCACGCCGCGGCGCTGGCGGCATCCGACGGCGACCTGCGGGCGGTGCGCGAGGACGTCGGGCGGCACAACGCGGTCGACAAGGTCGTCGGACGCGCGCTGCTCGACGGGCTGTTACCAGCGACAGACCGGCTGCTGGTCGTCAGCGGCCGAGTGTCGTTCGAGATCGTGCAGAAGGCAGTCGCGGCCGGGGTTGCCGGCATCGTCGCGGTGTCGGTGCCCTCGAGCCTCGCGGTCGATCTGGCCCGCGAGTACGGCCTGCTCCTGGCCGGAATGGTGCGTGATGGCGGGATGAACGTCTACGCCGGGGGCGAACTGCTGGCCCGAGCCCGGGGCAGGCCGGCCAGCGCTAACGTGAGCGCGCCGACTAGGGCGTAGACCATGCAGATCAGCGCTGGCCCAGCTCAGTGGTCGGCGCTGGGAGTCCGTTGGGGTCTCTGTCGGGATTGGCGGGCGCTCGGCTGGGTGGGGAGGCACCGTCAGCGTTGTGTTGTTGTCGAGGCATACCCGTGATCAGTGCGGTGGCGCCTGTGATCCGCTCCGACGCCACTGGCGGGAGCGAATCGCGAAGGATCTTGTTGTCTGGCCGGGTGAAGGTCCGAAATTGTCAGGGGTGGGGGCGATGATGGTGACGTGCTCGACACCCGGCTGGATCCCAGGCAGGCGATGCTCGCCTGTCTGGATCAGTGGCGCGCGGGGATCGTCGGGTGTGATGACGCGGGACTGCCAGAGCAGATCCGGGATATCGAAGGGGTCTCACGGATGCTGCATGCGCTGATGCTGGAAGCCATCGCGGAGCTGGACTCCCGCAACCTCGCGGCCAGTGCTGGGTTTGGCAGTACGAAGCGGCTGCTGGCGGGGATGTTGCAGCTTTCGGCCGCGGAGGCCGGGGTGCGGGTTGCGCATGCCACCCAGCTCGCGACCCGGCGCACCCTCAGCGGTGAGGTGCTCCCCCCAGCGCTGCCGAACACCGCTGCCGCGCTGGCGGCGGGGGAGATCGGGATGGGGCAGGTTCGGGTGATCGCCGAGACGATGGGGGCGATTCCCGCATGGGTGGGTGTGGAGCAGCGTGAGGCTGCGGAGGCTGATCTGGCCCAGTATGCCCGGTCGTTCGCTCCGGCGTCACTAGGCAAGATCGCACGGCACATCCTGGCGCACCTCGACCAGGACGGCCCGAAGCCCCCAGAGGAGTCCGAATCTGCCGCTGCGGCCGGGGAGCTGCGGTGGCGGGAGCGCCGCGATGGGCGACTGGGGCTGGAAGGCTTTCTCGAACCGGAGCACGGTGCCGCGTTCCGCTCCCTGATCGAGCAACTCGCTGCACCCCGCCCCGCCAGCGAGCGTATTCCCGATCCGCGCACCGCCCCGCAGCGCAACGCTGATGCGCTGATGGAGGTTTGCGGGTTGGCTCGCGCGGCCCAGGACTGTCCCACGACCGGTGGGGAACCCCCACACTTGACCGTCACCCTGGACTGGGACGCTCTGCGCACCGGCCTCGGGGCTGCGACTCTCGATTACGGGACTCATCTGAGCGCTGCTGAGGCTCGACGCTGGGCTTGTGATGCGAAAATCATCCCCATCGTCCTCGGTGGGGAATCCGAGCCACTCGACGTCGGGCGCGCCCTGCGCACCGTTCCGCTGTCCCTGCGCCGCGCACTAGTCTCCCGGGACCGAGGATGCGCTTTCCCTGGCTGTGACCGGCCCCCAGCATTGTGCCAAGCGCACCATTGCCGACACTGGGCTGACGGTGGGGACACCAGTGTGGGTAACTGTGTTCTTTTGTGCGAGACGCATCATCGGCATGTGCATTGCACTGGCTGGGAGATCCTCATCCACCCTGGCTACGTCGAGTTCGTCCCTCCGGCCATTATCGACCCCGACCGCAGACCACTGCACAACCCACTCCGCTGCTAAGTGGTCACCCCCGTCAGTGACCTCGGAGTGGATTGGGTCTTACCACTCAATCAGGTACCCGGCAATTCCTACCGAGACCCCGACGGACTCGCAGGGCCGACCACTAAGTGGTCGGGTAAGGGCCGCTCACCCCAGCAACATCCCGAGAAGGTCGAACAGCGCCGTCACGACGCCCTCCCCAAGGATGATCGTGCAGCCGCCGGTGACCTTCACGTCGGGCAGCACTTCCTCGCCGTGTTTTTCACCATGACGGTGGCGAAGCCGCGCGCCCCGGTGCGGTATGCAGCTGACCAGGATCGTGCTGCTGTTCTGGCCAGACCCGCCTGCGGTCCATGGTTGAGTTCCTCTGCTCACCGGAGGGTCCTGAGCGGGAGAAGAAGGGACCAGCTGGCCGCCGGGAGTGGGGGTGGGATAGCTCGACCGGCGGCCAGCCGGGAACCGGGCCGCCAACTCCGGCGATGCCCGCCCACAGCGGACACGCCAGCGACCCGCAGGGACGGTCGCTGGTCAGGTCAGCGACCAGGGGTAGCACCTCACCGGCCTGCTGGGGCCGGGGACTGTTCGCTCAGCATTACCGGGCTTGCCTGGCCTGCTGGCAGGGCAAGCAGGAAGGCCCCGAGGGGGCGGCCATGCTCGCTACGGCAATCCGGCGCCCACACAACACCATGTAGCACCCCGTGCCCTCGCGCATGCCCTGCTCGAACGCCTCGGGGGTCACCCAGTGCTCCAACCCAGTGGAGCCCTCGACCATCGCGGTCACTAACCACCGTGGCTTCGTCTCCTGAGGTCGTCGACCCAGGCGACGCCACCACCGGAGTTTGTGGTGCTTGCCGCTCATGATGCGTCCCTGACGGCCAGGCACTGCCCGCACGCTGTGCCCGCTGCGCGCACAACCAGCTGCGGGGTGATGAGCAGAGCGCCGCAGCACGCCACCGCGCAACCCAGTGCCGCGAGGTCGAGCACAGCCCGGGCACTGAGCAGATGCAGGTGCTGATCCACCCGGCAGCGCACCCACATCGCCCGTACCGCCTCCCGGCGCCCGACACCGGGCTGGCCCTCGGGAATGCTCTGGGGGCGTGGCACCCACGGGTCCACCGGAACCGAGACGGGTCTCTGGGCGATCAGTGCGCACGTCGGACAGGTGCGGTAGGCACCCCGGCGGGAGCGCTCGGGCTGGCGGGCAACCTGCGGGAGCAGCACCGCACCACACCGGGCTGTGAGCACACCCCACGGGTGATCACCCACCGGTACCAGCAGATGCACCCGACAATCCACCGGGGACAACGCCCACCGCGCCACGCCCCTCACCGGATCTCACCCGCAGCAGGCGCGCGCCCATCCGCACAGCTCAGACCCCACAGGACAGCGTGCACCGCCTCGGGAATCTGCACGTGCGCCGTGCGATGCCTGTGTCTGCCAGCCATCCGATCTCCGCCTTCACTCGCCAGAGGTGGCGACGCGCCCAGTCCGGCCGTCGGGACATGTTAACCGGAACAGTATCTCTGTAGATATACGATAGCAATACTCTTAAGCGTATAGCTACGACCTTGTGTCTGTGGCTACGCTGCGTGCGTGGTAGGACCTACAGTCAGACGTCTCCAGCTCGGTATCGAGTTACGGCAGCTGCGGGAAGCAGCGGGCATGTCCCCGGTGGAAGCAGCCGCAGCCCTGAAGTGCTCGCGGCCGCGGATCGGGCACATCGAAAAAGGCCGCAACGTGCTCAGCTACGCCGAGCTGTTCAAACTGCTCAAACACCACTACGGAGCCGACGATGCGACGATCAGCGCCCTGGAGGAGCTGCGCGAGGAGGGCAGCAAGAGGGGCTGGTGGTCCAGCTACGGGCTGCCGGAGCGGCTGGCCGGCATCGTCGGCTTGGAGCACGACGCGAGCTCGATCCGGGTGCTCGAACTCGAAATGATCCCGGGCCTGCTGCAGACCGAGGAGTACGCGGCGACGCAGTACTCGCTGGATGACCACTGGTCAGCCAAGGACATCCAACGTCGCGTCGCGGTCCGCATGCAACGTCAGCAGCGTCTCGGTGGCGACGATCCGGTCCAACTGACGTGCGTGGTATCCGAGGCGGCGTTGGTGCGCTGCGCACGACACCAGCCCGTCGCCGCCGGCCAGCTCGCGCAGCTGATGGACCGAGCGCAGTGGCCGAACATCGAGGTGCGGATCCTGCCCTTCGACGTCGGACTCCACGTCGGCAGCAATGGACCGTTCGGGCTTTGGAGCTTCCCCGATAACCTGCTACCTGACGCTGCCTACCAGGAGTACGCGGTTGGTAACGACGTGATCGATGATCAAGCCGCAGTGTCTCGGCTCGCTAGGCTGTTCAGCAAGCTCCGCAGCCAAGCTCTCGGTACCGACGAGAGTCTGGCCCTGATCGCGGAGCTTGCCGACAAACCCACACGCTGAGCGAGGACGCAGAGAGGCATCAATGAACGATTGCCTAGCTCCCGTTGTTACATGGCGGAAGTCTACCTACACCAACAACTACGGCCTATGCGTCGAGGTGGCCGACCTCGGCAGCGGGTACCGGGCCGTGCGGGACAGCAAGGACCCCTCCGGTCCCGCGCTGACCTTCACCGCGGCGGCCTGGTCCGCGTTCACCACCGGAATCCGGGCCGGCGAGTTCGACTGATCGACCGAGACCCGAGTGGCCCCCGCTCGCGGGATCGAGCGGGGGCCACTCGGGCGGTGGGTCCGTAGGGCAAGGGTGGGGTTAAAAAGTGATCGCTAGCGCGGGGTCGGTGAGCAGGGCGCCGATGTCGGCGAGGAACTGGGAGGCTTGCTGCCCGTCCACCACCCGGTGGTCCACGGACAGGGCGAGCTGGCAGACCTGACGGGCCACCACGGCGCCGTCCACCACCCACGGCCGCTCCCGGATCGCGCCGAGGGCGAGGATCGCCGACTCGCCGGGGTTGAGGATCGGGGTGCCGGTGTCGATCCCGAAGACCCCGACGTTGGTGATGGTGATCGTCCCGTCGAGCATGTCGCCCGGGGCGGTGCGTCCTTCCCGAGCCGAGGCCACCAGCTCCTCCAGCGCGAGGGCAAGCTCGCGCAGCGACATCCGATCGGCGTTGCGGATCTTGGGCACCGTCAGCCCGCGTGCGGTGGCGGTGGCGATCCCGAGATGCACGTAGTCGAAGTAGACGATCTCGCCGGTCGCCTCCTCCCAGCTGGCGTTGACCTCCGCGCTGTGCCGCACCGCGAGGCACATCGCCCGGGCGGCGAACACCAGCGGGGTGAGCTTCACGTCCCGGAACTGCTTCTGCTTCGCCAGGCGGGCCCGCAGCTCCATCATGGGCGTGACGTCGACGGTGAGGAATACCGTGACGTGCGGCGCGGTGAAGGCCGAGGTCACCACCGCCGCCGCGGTGGCCTTGCGCACCCCGCGGACCGGCTCCCGGCGCTGTCCCCGACCGCCGGAGTCAGCGGCGGCCCCGGCGGCGAAGCCGACGGGGTGGGCGGCGCGCTGCACGTCCTCCCTCGTGATCACCCCACCGGCCCCGGAGCCGGGCACCCTCCGCAGGTCAATCCCCATCTCCTTGGCCAGTTTGCGCACCGGTGGCTTGGCCTGCGGGAGGAGCCCCGGCGCGGCAGGGGGCACGGCAGGAGGGGGAGAGGCGGACGGGGTGGTCTTGCGCGGCCGGCGGGTCACGCTCGCGGCCTGCGGGCCGTACCCGACCAAGGTCGTGATCCGCCCGTTGGGTCCTTCCTCACCGATCGGGCTCGCCGGGGCAGGCCCTGGCGCGGGCCCTGAAGTGGGCGCTGAGGCAGGCACCGAGGCGGCCGTGGTGCGGGGGCCAGTGCCGCTGGCCTCCCCGTCGAGGGCTTCAGCGTCGCGGGGGCCGGTGTCGATCGCGATGATCGGGCTTCCCACCGCCACGGTGGTGCCAGGCTCGGCGAACAGCTCGCTGACCACCCCGGCGTAGGGACTGGGCAACTCGACGGCGGCCTTGGCCGTCTCGATCTCGACGATGATCTGGTTGACGGAGACGGTGTCCCCCGGCGCCACGTGCCAGCTGAGGATCTCCGCCTCGGTGAGTCCTTCCCCGACATCGGGAAGCGCAAAGATCCGGGTCATCTCGGTCAGTATTCCAGCGCGCGGTCGACGGCGTCGAGCACCCGGTCCAGGTCGGGCAGGTAGTGCTCCTCGCATTTCGCGGGTGGGTAGGGGGTGTCGTACCCGGTCACCCGCAGTACCGGAGCCTCCAGCGAGTAGAAGCACTCCTCGGATACCCGGGCGGCCACCTCGGCGGTCAGCGAGGCCTCGCCGGGTTCCTCGGACACGCAGATCAACCGCCCGGTGCGGCGCACCGAGTCGAACACCGGTGCCAGATCCAGCGGCGAGAGGGTGCGCAGGTCGATCACTTCCAGGGTCTGGCCGTTCTGTTCGGCGACGGTCGCGGCATCCAGCACGGTGCGCACCATCGGCCCGTAGGCCACCACGGTCGCGGTCCTGCCGGTGCGCAGCACGCGCGAGCTGAACAGCGGCGGGGGCACCGCGAGGTCCAGCTCTGCCTTGTCCCAGTACCGCCGCTTGGGCTCAAAGAAGATCACCGGGTCGTCGCAGGTGATCGCCTGCTGGATCATCCAGTAGGCGTCGCCCGGGTTGGCGCAGGCGACGACCTTGAGCCCCGGGGTGTGCACGAAATACGACTCCGGGGACTCCGAATGGTGCTCGACGGCACCGATACCCCCGCCGTGCGGGACGCGCACCACCACCGGCATCCGCAGCTTGCCCTGGGAGCGGTAGTGCATCTTGGCAAGCTGGGAAACTATCTGGTCGAGGCCGGGGAAGACAAACCCGTCGAACTGGATCTCGCACACCGGGCGGTAACCCCGAACCGCGAGCCCGACCGCAGTGCCGATGATCCCGGACTCACCCAGCGGGGTGTCGAACACCCGCTGATCACCGAAGTCTTTCTGCAGGCCCTCGGTGATCCGGAAGACACCGCCGAGCCGGCCGACGTCCTCGCCCATGACGATGACCTTGGGGTCGGCTTCCAACGCGGCCCGCAGTCCCTGGTTGAGGCCCTTGGCCAGGGTGATGGTCTGCGGCGCGCCGGTGGCCGCCATCAGCGCGCACCGCTGGTGTGGAGGAACGACGCGTGGTAGGCCAGGAAGTCGTCACGGGCCGCGTCAAGCTGGGGCGATGGTTCGGCGTAGACCTTCGAGAAGATCCGTTCCGGGCCGGGGGCGGGCATCGAGACGCAGTAGTTGCGCAGCCGCAGCGCCAGCTCGTCGGCTTCGGCGTTCACGCCCTCGAAGAACGCCGAGTCCGCCATCCCTTCCCGCACCAGGTGCACCCGGACCCGCTCCAAGGGATCCTTGAGCTTCCATTCCTCCAGCTCCTCGGAGAGCCGGTAGCGGGTCGGGTCGTCGGAGGTGGTGTGCGCGTCCATCCGGTAGGTGCACGCCTCGATCAGCACCGGGCCGTTTCCGGTGCGGCATTCCTGCAGCGCCCAGCGGGTGACGGCCAGGGTGGCCAGCACGTCGTTGCCGTCCACCCGGATCCCGGGGAAGCCGTAGCCGCGGGCTCGGTGGTACAACGGCACCCGGGTCTGGCGATCGACTGGTGCGGAGATCGCCCACTGGTTGTTCTGGCAGAAGAACACCACCGGTGCGTCGTAGACGGCGGCCCAGACGAAGCCCTCGTGCACGTCGCCTTGCGAGGTGGCGCCGTCGCCGAAGAAGCAGATCGTGGCCTCACCGTATTCGGCGTCGCCGATCTTGCCGTCCAGCCGCTGTCCCATCGCGTAGCCGGTGGCATGCAGGCACTGATTGGCGATCACGATGGTGTAGAGCTGAAACCCGGTGCTGATCGGGTCCCACGAGCCCTGGTCCACGCCGCGGAAGATGCCGAGCAGCTCGGTGGGATCCACCCCGCGGCACCACGCGACGCCGTGCTCCCGGTAGGACGGGAAGGCCATGTCCTGCGGGGCCATCGCGCGACCAGCGCCGATCTGCGCGGCTTCCTGGCCCAGCAGCGGGGCCCAGAGACCGAGCTCGCCCTGCCGCTGCAGGGCTTTGGCCTCTCGATCGGCCCGGCGGACGAGCACCATGTCGCGATACAGCGACTGTAGCTGCGCTGGGGAGATCTCCAGGTCGAACTGCGGATGCGAGACCCGCTGCCCTTCCGGGTTGAGCAGCTGGACCAGGTCCTCACCCTCGCTGGTGGCGCGTAATCCCGCGATCACCTGCGCTGGGGTGTGCTGGCCATCGAGGTCCATCACGGTTCCTACGATGGGCTCCCCCGGGGGCTCTCCGGCGGGTGGCCTGGCGGCTGGGCCGGTTCGAGCAACGGGGGGCTTGCAGGGCGGCATGGGCATCTCCTTTGCTACGCCTTGCTCCACTTGTGATGGACCCGAGGCGACGTCCCCTGCGGCGTAACCCCGGGGTGTGGGGTCGCCGCAAGAGGCCCGACGGTGATGAATCGCTCCGCCCGCAATCTTGGCACGTGCAGAAGCAATCGTCACACCATAGTGGGGTGGCGGGTGGGACTGCTCAGCAGTGCTCGATGACGTGCGGGTGCCCGCTCGGACAGGTGCCGGAGTAGTGGTCAAAACCCCAGGTGAAGGCGGGCGTGAGGTCCCAGTGCTCGGTGCAGAAGGAGCGGTCACACTGCCGGCAGTAGAACGGGACCCAGCTGCGGTCCAGGGCGTGGAGCGCGGCGGTATCCAGAGTGCGCACCGCCCCGAGGGTCACGGCGAGGTTGGGTACCCGGGTGGCGAAACCCGTGTACGGCAGGAAGCCGGTGATCCGGATCGTGCCCTGGGCGCCGGGGAAGACCCGGTAGATGCCCCTCTGTTCCGCGTCGATGTACAGCTGCCCCCGCCGGGTCACCTCGACAATCGCCGCCGCGTGCCGGCAGTCTGCGTGCTGGCAGGGAAACGCCACCCGCAGTCGTGCTGGATCGTCCACCGGGCCAGTGTCGCAAAGGGTGTTGACACCGGCGAGCCTGCCCCTATAACGGTTTACCTAGGGTTATTAAACTGTATTATAACTTCACTCGGAAGGGGTTTCGTCACCCAAAGAGGTGGAACTGTGGCTACTAACTCGATACTGGGCGTGTTCCTGCTCGGCACGGCCGGCGGGTGGTGGGTCGGATGGTGTGGGGCGCGGCTCGCCCGGACCCGGTGTGGCCGGAAGAAGATCTCGCTGCCGTACCCACGGCCACGTGATCAGCGCCCAGACCGCGGCGCCGAGCACCACCTCGGAGAGCAGGTACCACGGCCAGGGACCCAGCAGGTTCAGCATTGACTCCACCACCGGCTTGGTGTTGAGAAAGCCGTAGTTGGTGCCGGCGAGGCTGTTGAACGTGAACATCGCCACACCCCAGCCGAGCGTGGTCCCGACCGCGGTCCAGTAACTGCGCCAGTCCGGCCGCAAGCCGACTCCCCAGGTCAGGTAGATCCCCGCCCACACCACCAGGCTGTGGATGCCGAAGAAGGACAGGAACTGCAGTGAGGGGAAGTCCGGACCGATCAGATTCGGGCTGAGGAAAGCCTGCGAGGTGAGCGTCAGGCCCCAGAAGTAGGTCAGGGCGAACGCCGGGCGGGAGTGGGACCACAGTGCCCACACCGCGGCGATGGCTGCCAGGTCACACAGTTGCAGGGGCAGCGAGTACTTGATCTCCGGCGTGACCAGCAGCCAGTAGAGCTCCACCGGCACCAGGAAGGCGGCGAAGATCAGCGCGAACGCCCGGCTGCACCGCCGCTGGACTGCAGGAGCCCCGCGATACCGCCGGCCAAGGACGATCAGCGCGGCCGCCCCCACGATGAGCACCCCGATCGTCCCCCAGTGGGACGGCCCGTAGGGCACGAATGGGCGCTCCGCCAGCAGCGGTTCCACATCAGCCATCCTAGCCAGCCCACCCCCGTCCCGGGCCCCTCCAGCGCCACGCCGACCACCGCACTCAGCCGGGTGAGCGGGATCCACCTGCCATACACTCCCCGGGCGGGTGGGGCACGGTTGATCACGCGAGCATGATTCAGGAGAAAAGAGGTGCAGCACATTATGGCGCAACGTATGGTTCGCTTCTCAGACTTGACCAATAAGATCATCGAAGGTGACGACGCTGTGGTACGAATCGTCGTTGAGCAACACCCGGCTCTCACCCATGGTCCGGTGGAGATCGAGGCCGCCGCGGACGAGGTTGAGCCCATCCGAAAGGGTGCGCTGAGCGTTGTCAGCCTCACGCTTTACCAGGGTGACGGGTCAGAGCCGGAAGCGGTCACGATGGAAATCGAAGCGTTCAACAACCTTGCCGGCGGCATGGATATGACGGACGTGATTCGGCGAGCGGAACCGGCGTATCCGCCCCGCAAGCACGCGAGGCCCGCCCCAGGACCGGCAACCGAGAAGCTGGACTACTCGACTCTGGAGCATGCGGGCAAACCGCATCGAGGTAAGGTCACGGAAGCCGAGAAACAGGCCGTGCGCGATAACCTTCCTGTCATCAACGAACGACTGAAGCATGCGGGCATCCGCACCATTGACCTGGACAACGCGGAGCACGTGGCGCGGTATGGTCTCGACGCTCTGGCGAGCCAGGCCGCCCCGTCAGCGCCCCCCACGGAATGAGCCCTCGGTCGGCTACTCAGCGTGTTCGGTTTGACGCATGATGTGCACCCGAGTGCCGGAGTCTGCCATATCGGCCAGTAGCTACATTGAGGTCACGGCAAGCGTCGCGGCGGGCCGGTGATCGAGGCCGGTGGGACACCCTTCCGCGGGTCTGGCCGTGGGAGGAGACGGGCATGGGCCAGCCAGACCTCAAACCGCGCAGCCGGGACGTCACCGATGGGCTGGAACGAGCCGGCGCCCGGGGCATGTTGCGCGCCGTCGGGATGCGCGACAACGATTTCGCCAAGCCCCAGATCGGGGTGGCCTCGTCCTGGAACGAGATCACTCCGTGCAACCTGTCCCTGGAGCGGCTGGCCCAGGCGAGCAAGGAAGGCGTGCACGCTGCGGGGGGCTTCCCCTTGGAGTTCGGCACGATTACCGTCTCCGATGGCATTTGCATGGGACACATTGGGATGCACTACTCGCTGGTCTCCCGCGAGGTGATTGCCGACTCGGTGGAGACCGTGGTGCAGGCCGAGCGGCTGGATGGCACGGTGCTCCTCGCCGGTTGCGACAAGAGCCTGCCCGGGATGCTGATGGCCGCCGCGCGGCTGGACCTGGCAGCGGTGTTCCTTTACGGGGGCACCTCCCTGCCCGGCCAGGTGGGCGACCGGGAGGTCACCATCGTCGACGCCTTCGAGGCGGTGGGGGCCTGCCTACGTGGTCTGATCAGCCGGGCGGAGCTCGACGCGGTCGAGCGCGCGTGCTGCCCCGGCGAGGGTGCCTGCGGCGGCATGTACACCGCCAACACCATGGCCTGCGCGGCCGAGGCCCTAGGTATGTCGCTACCCGGCTCGGCCAGCCCACCCGCGGTGGATCGGCGTCGCGACGGTTTCGCCCGCGCCAGCGGCAGCGCCGTGGTGAACCTTATTAAGCGCGGGATCACCGCTCGACACATCCTCACCCGGGAGGCGTTCGAGAACGCGATCGCGGTGGTGATGGCTCTCGGCGGCTCCACCAACGCGGTGCTGCACCTGCTCGCCATCGCCCATGAGGCCGAGGTACCGCTGGAACTGGACGACTTCAACCGGGTGGGTGCCAAAGTGCCGCATCTGGCCGACGTCAAACCCTTCGGCGCCCACGTGATGGCCACTGTCGATCAGGTCGGTGGAGTGCCGGTGGTGATGAAGGCGCTGCTGGCAGCGGGACTGCTGGAGGGCGACTGCCTCACCGTCACCGGGCGCACCGTCACCGAGAACCTCGGCGAGCTGAACCCACCTGAACTGGATGGGAAGGTCCTGCACAGCCTCACCGACCCGATCCACCCCACCGGGGGAATCACCATCCTGCACGGCTCGCTGGCCCCAGAGGGCGCGGTGGTGAAGACCGCCGGCATCGACTCGACTCGTTTCGAGGGCACCGCGCGGGTGTTTGACGGCGAGCAGGCCGCGATGGACGCCCTCGGCGATCTGCGGCCCGGCGACGTGGTGGTGATCCGGTACGAAGGCCCGCGGGGTGGGCCGGGGATGCGCGAGATGCTCGCGGTCACTGGCGCGATCAAAGGCGCTGGGCTGGGCAAGGACGTCCTGCTGCTCACCGACGGGCGCTTCTCCGGCGGCACCACCGGGTGGTGCGTCGGCCACGTGGCTCCCGAGGCCGCGCACGGGGGGCCGATCGCGCTGGTCCGCGACGGTGACCCGGTCGTGCTGGACATGCCGCGCCGCGAGCTGAACCTCCAGGTAGATGCCGAGGAGCTGGCGCGGCGCTGGCAAGAGTGGAAGCCCCCGCAGCGCCCGCTACGCGGTGTGCTGGCCAAGTACGCCGCCCTGGTCGGCTCCGCCGCGGAAGGTGCCGTGTGTGGATAACCCGTGAGTGGCGATCCGCGTTCTGACTCGCATCGCCACTCACGGGCGCAGCTCAGCCAGTACGGCGTCGCTGAAGGGCGGCCAGGCTTCGCGGGCCCATGGGCCGAAGTCGCGGGTGGTGAGGGCGATGCAGGCCGCACCGGCCGCCGGGTCTACCCACAGGAAGGTGCCGGACTGCCCGAAGTGCCCGAAAGTCGCGGGTGAGTTCCGGGCACCTGTCCAGTGCGGACTTTTGCGACCTCGCAGCTCGAAGCCCAGTCCCCAGTCGTTGGGGCGTTGCATGCCGTAACCGGGCAGCACCCCGTCCAGACCGGGGTAGGCCACCTGGGTCGTCTCGGCCAGCAGCTGGGGGACCAGCAGCGTGGGAGCCTGCAGCTCCGCGGCGAAGCAGGCCAGATCCGCGCAGGTGGACACCGCGCCGGCCCCGGCGGAGCCCGCCAGGTGGGACGAGGACATCCCGAGTGGCTCGAACACTGCTTCGGCCAGGTAATCCGCGAAGCGGATACCGGAGCTGGACGCCACCACGTCGGCCAGCACCGAGAACCCGGCGTTGGAGTACATCCGCGCCGTTCCGGGAGCCTCCAGCGCCCGGGTGGTGTCGAACGCCAGCCCGGAGGCGTGCGCGAGCAGGTGGCGCACGGTGGCGCCGGGTGGACCGGCTGGCTGGTCGAAGTCCACCGCGCCCTCCTGCACCGCCAGCAGCACGGCGTAAGCGGACAGCAGCTTGGTGAGCGAGGCGAGCGGGAACGGCTGGTCCTGCGCTCCGTGGCTGCCGAGCACGACACCGCGGGCGTCCACCACCGCGACGGCCGCCCTCTCGACCGGCCATTGCCGCACGCTGCGCAGGCTGTCCACCGCAAGCGAGGCTACGACATACGTGGGCCATTCGTGGCACGATCCGGGTGTGCATTCTGATCTGCTGCTGCTGGGGCCAGGCCCGTCGAACCCCTACCCGGAGGCCCTCGAGGCGTTGAGCCGGCCGGTGCTCGGGCACCTGGATCCCGAGTTCCTCGCATTGGTGGCCGACACCGCGGAGCGGCTGCGGGCCGTCTTCGGCACCCGCAACCGCCTCACCCTCCCGGTCAGCGGCACCGGGTCGGCGGGGATGGAAGCCTGCCTGGCCAGCCTGCTCGAGCCGGGGGAGCTGGCCATCATCGGGGTGAACGGCTACTTCGGTGAGCGGCTGTGCGAGGTGGCCCGCCGGGTGGGCGCGCAGGTGCGGGCCGTGCCCGCCCAGTGGGGAGAGGCCCTGGACCCCCAAGCGCTGCTCGACGCCCAGCGCCAGGCACCGCAGGCCCGGCTGGTCGCGGTGGTGCACGCCGAGACCTCCACCGGAGTGCGCAACCCGATCGCCCCGCTGCGCGCCCTGCAGGACACCGGCACGCTGCTGCTGCTCGACACCGTCACCTCACTGGGTGGAATCCCGGTCGAGGTGGACGCCTGGGGCGTGGACGCTTGCTACTCGGCGACCCAGAAGTGCCTGGGTGCACCCTCGGGACTCGCGCCGGTGACCCTGTCCGACCGGGCGGTGGCCCGGATCCGGGACCGGGGCCACCCGATCTGCTCGTTCTACCAGGACCTGAGCCTGCTAGGCGCCTACTACCAGGGCGATCCCCCCCGCTACCACCACACGGCGAGCTCTCCGCTGATCTCTTCGCTGCACGCGGGGCTGGGGCGGTTGCTCCAGGAAGGCCTGCCCGCAGTGTGGGAGCGGCACGCCCGGATGGGGGAGCGACTGCAGGTGGCGCTGTCCGAGTTCGGTTTCGAGGTGCTCGCCTCCCCGGGGCACCGGTTGCCGCAGCTCACCGCGGCCCGGCTGCCGCCCGGCGTGCTTGACGCCGTGGCCCGCAAGGCGTTACGCGAAGACTTCGGGATCGAGGTCGGTGCCGGTCTGGGTCCGCTGGCCGGCAGCGGCTGGCGGATCGGTCTGATGGGCCATAACGCCCAGAACCGGGCTGTCACCACCCTGCTGGGCGCGCTCAGCTCGGTGCTGAGCTGAGTGCGTGCGGGAGGTGGACTGCGGATCGGGACACCGGAGGATCTTGATCCGGACACGATCGTCCGGATCGCGAGCGGTGAGATCACCTCGCTCGATCCGGGGTTGCTGCGCGCGGTAGCAGCCAACCGGCAGGCCATGCTGGCAGCGCTCACCGGGAGCGACTCGGCGGTCTACGGGGTGAGCACCGGTGTTGGTCGCTTCGCGAACCACCGGCTGGATGCCCAGGCCCAAGCCGAGCAGCAGTACCACCTGCTGGCCGGGCGAGCGGTGGGAGGCCCACCGTGGCTGTCCGCGGTGGAGGTCCGCGCGGTAATGGCGATCAAGCTACGAGCGCTGCTGGCCCCGGAGACCGCGGTGAGCGCCCAGCTGTGCCGCTATCTGGCCGAGCGCCTGAACGACCGGCTGAGCCCGGCGGTACCCCGCAGCGGCATCGGGTGCGCGGGAGAGATTATCCCGCTGTGCCACGCGTTCCAGCCGCTGGTCGGGCTGGGTGAGGTGCTGGAGGATGGCACCGAACTGCCCGCGGCGCAGGCCCTGCGGCGCCGCGGGGTCGCACCCTACCGGCCCGGGCCCAAGGAGGGCATCGCGCTCATCGCGGGCTCGCCGGTGGCCACGATGCACGCCATCCTCCGCGGCGGTGAGGCTCGGCGGGTGGCCGACTGGCAACTACATGCGCTGGCGTCCACCGTGGACGCCACGGGTGCGCCTCGGGGAAGCTACACCAGCCAGTTAGCTGGCGGGGTGGATGACGTTCTGGCGGGGGTGCTCCAGGACGTGCGGCGGTTGTGCGAGGGCGGCGTGGTGCGCACTGAGGTGGTGCAGGCGCCGGTGTCGGTGCGGGTCGGCCCGCAGGCTCTGGCTCACCTGCGCCGGGTAGTCGATGACCTGGCCGGTGCGGCGCGGCGGGGGTTGGGGGTGGTGAGCGACTCGCCGGCGTGGGTGGGCGGAGAGTTCGTCTCCACGGCGGGCTTCCACGCTGCGGAGCTGGGGTTGCGCCTAGACGCGGTGACCGCGGCGGTGGTGCACGTCGCGGAGATCAGCGTGCAGCGGATGCACCGGCTGCTCGACGAGCGCTACACCGGCCTGCCGCCGCAGCTCGCCGTGGCGCCGGGACGCCAGGTTGGGCTGGCCGCGGTGCACAAGCGGGCGGTCGGCGAGTTGCACGCGATGCGCCGGCTCACCACACCGGCGACCCTCGGCTCGATCGACACCTCCGCCGGTCAGGAAGACGTGCAGTCCTTCGCCTGCGCCGCGGGTGAGCAACTGCGCACCGTCCTCGACGGCCTGTTCGTCATCACCGCCTGTGAGCTGATCGCCGCCGGGCAGGCGTGCTCGTTGCGATCGGTCGACCCCGCCCCTGCCCTGCGGTGGCTGCGGGAGGACGTCGCCGCCGCGGTGCCGCTGATCACGGTAGATCGCCCGCTCGGCACCGAGATCGGTCGCCTCGCCACCGCGCTGCGCCAGTCTGACCCCAGAACGTGAGTGCGCGGTGGCGCAGCGGTGCCCGTCAGGTGTGCCCACGTGGCCTTGGGATGTTCTGACTCAATCTCGGTATCTGTTGGCCGGTTGGTTCCTCTGTACTGCACATAAGACAGGACCGCCCGGTCGGGGGTGTGGCTGGCTATGGGTGCTGATAGGCAGCTGTTGGAGCGCGCGGCGGTGCTGGCGGCGATCACTGATCTGGTGGATGGGCTGCGGGCCGGGCGGGGTGGGGCGCTGTTTGTGCTGGGGCAGCCTGGTCTGGGCAAGACGACCTGCGTCTGCCGGGCCGTGGCGCGGGCGGGGCCTGCGGTACGGGTGGGGTGGGGTCGCGGCGATGTGATGGAGACTTCGCTGCCCTTTGGCGTGCTCACTTCGGCGCTGGGTGCGGTGGGGAACCAGGATCTGCTCGCGGCGCCAACAGCGGGGTACCGGCGGGCGGCCCGGTTCTATGGGGTGCTGCGTTGGTTACAGAAGGTCACCGGGCCGGTGCTGTTGGCCCTGGATGACCTGCACTGGGCGGATCCGGATTCGCTGGCGCTGCTGTCGTTTGTGTGCCGACGCTTGGCGGAGCTGCCGGTGGCGGTCCTAGGTACCCTGCGGCCCTGGCCGCCCGCGGCGCAGGAGCTGATCACCGCACTGGTCTACGACGGGCATGCCAGCCTGCAGCACTTGACGCCGCTGAGCGAGGACGCCGCTGCTACCTTGCTCACGCAGCGGCTTGATGGCGCGGTGACCGAGGACGTCGCGCGCACCGCGGCAGCGCTGTGTGGGGGTAATCCGCTGCTGGTGGAGCAGGTCGCGGCGGCGCTGCGCCAGCAAGGACCGGCGGAGGATCTGATCGGGATCAGTTCGATGATCGGTGCCCAGGGCATTGTGCTGACCCGTTTTGCGGGCCTGCCACCCGACGCGCTTCGGGTGGCCCAGGCGGCCAGTGTGCTGGGTACCCGGTTTCGTCCCTCCCTCGCGGTGAAGGTGGCTGGGCTGGATCAGCGACGGGTTGAGAGGGTGTTATCGGCGCTGTGCCGGAGCGGTCTGGTGCGCGCGGAGACGGAGATGACAGCTGGGTTCGTGCATCCGCTGTTCGGCCAGAGCCTCTATCATGATCTCGCGGCCCCAGTACGGGCCGAGATGCACGCCCGGGCCTTCACGGCGTTGTGTGAGCACGGGTTGCAGGCTGAGGCGGTCGAGCACGCCATCCGGGCTGATCTGGTCGGCGACCCCGTCGCGATCGCGGTCCTGGAGCGGGCCGGGCGGGAGGCGATGGCGACCGGCGCGGTGGGCACCGCGGTTAAGCATTTCCGCGCCGCGGCCCGGCTGGCCGGGGACCGGGTAGCCCAGCCCTGCGTCTTGCCCTGGGCGAGGCGCTGCTGGTCGGCGGCCGGCCGGGGGAGGCGATTGAGGTGTATGAGCGGCTGCGCACCCAGGCCGACCTTGATCTGACCGATCGGGTGCAGACGCTGCGGATGCTGGGCCGCGCGCTGTTCGCCACCGCCGCGCACGATCAGGCTGCCCAGCGCCTCGCGGAGGCCGCGGCCCTGGCCGAGGCCTGCGACGCGGCGACTGTGGCCGAGGTGCTACTCACCGACGCGGTGGCCTCGTGGTTCACCCTGGGTCCACGCCATTCGCTGCCGCTGGCGACCCGGGCACGTGAGTTGGCGGGGACAGCTGCGGGGCCGGTGCGCCGCCAGGCCAGCGCGGCATGGGGGTTCGTCGCCTCGCTGACCGGGGATCCAGCGGGCCTGGTGGCCAGCCACGCCGCCGCGCAGGAGCTGATGTCGGGATCGCTGGAGGTCTCCGAGCTGTGGTGGGGTCTCGGGCCGTTGGGTAGCTTCGCCATCGCCGCCCTGTTCGCCGAACGCTTCACCGAGGTCGAGCGGGCCCTCGAGCGGATCATGACCGCGGCCGAACAAGCCGGTTCCGCGGAGGCGATGGCCGCCCAGTTGGTCACCAAGGCCTTGCTGGCCGCCCGGCGGGGTCGGCTGGCTGAGGCGCTGGTGGCCGCGGAGCAAGCCAGCGCCTGGGCTGATCTCGCGCCCTACTGCGAGGCACCCGCCGGGTTCGCCCACGCCGAGATCCTGCTGCTGATGGGTCGGCTGACCGAGTGTGCGGAGTGGTGCCAGCGCATGGAGGCGATCGCGGCCGCCCGGGGGCAGTCCTATGCGTTGTTGCGGTTGTGGCACGTGCGTGCCCAACTGCTGCACCACAGTGGCGACTTGGACGGTGCCTGCGGCCTGTATGCCCGGATCGAGCAGCTGACCACCCGGATGGGGATAGCCGAGCCGTGCGCGGTGCCCTGGGCTCGCCACGCCCTCAACGCCTACCTGGCTACCACCCGGGTGGAGGACGTCCACCGGGTCATCGGCTGGCTGGAACGCGGCGCCAAGGGGCTATCGTGCCGGTATCCCCGGATCGCCGCCGCGACTGGGCGGGCGTGGCTCGCCGACACCGACGGCGACCTCACCGCCGCCGAGGCACATTTTCGAACCACGCTGGCTTTGCACGAACAAGTCCAGCTGCCGATGGAGCACATTGAGACCCTGCTGGCCTACGGAAGCTTTCTGCGCCGGCACGGGGACCGGAAACGCGCCCGGGCGCTGCTGGTGCAGGCGCTGGCCATCGCCGACACCCACCATGCGCCCTGGCTAGGCGACCAAGTCCGTGAGGAGTTGCGGGTCGCTGGGGGGCGTCGGCGTCGCACCTGCGAAGAGCCCACCCGGTTAACGGCCCAAGAAGCCCGAGTAGGCCGACTCGCCGCCACAGGTCAATCCAACAAGACCATCGCCAGCCAACTCAACATCTCCGTCAAAACAGTCGAATACCACCTCGGACAGGTCTACACCAAGCTCGGGATCAGCTCCCGCCACCAGCTGACGAACACCCACTACGACGATACGCACACCCTGATGCCGACCCTCCCGAACGTTCAGACGGCGAGTCAACGCCTAGGGACTCCCCAGGGCAAGCGTCATCGGCACCGCCTATCATGATCATCAAGCTCTGACAACAAGCCATTAAGGACCGAAGCAGGATCACGATGCCTGATGGGCCTGAGCGCGACGCGGATACCGGCGCTGTCGGCATGTTCATGCTGTGCCTCCGGTTGGGCGGTAGCGATCCCCCCAGCGGCACCATCGGACCGGTCGGAGAGGCGACGACGCCCTTCTCCGGGTGGATCGCCCTGATGAGCGCCATCAACCAGCTGCGCGGCGCGCAGGACACCATCCCACCGGACACTGACACCTTCTCCGGAACCGCGACCTGACAACGGCGAGCTTGGGAACGTCCCCAGCAAGCCCGCGTCGTCGCGTTCAGCATCACCGCACGACTGCCCCAGCCACACGCCTGCCCACCCCCCGGTGACTCGACCTGCCTGCCCTACGCGCCAGCGAACCAACCCCTACCTTAACCGTGGCTTTTCATCCGGGCATGTAGCTGATCGGCGCGTCGACCGTAAAAGGTGCTCCTGACCTGGGACGATAAGGGTGTTGACGCCGTTATCTCTGCCAGGTTGAGGAGCACCTTGACGGTGAAGGTTA
>Ga0213881_10000311_pt1 | contig 35631 bp, 36 predicted proteins | sample BarmaccoBMER_R08_FD_160104 | JGI IMG/M metagenome (GOLD analysis project Ga0213881, IMG submission 160104) | Barbacenia macrantha exposed rock microbial communities from rupestrian grasslands, the National Park of Serra do Cipo, Brazil - ER_R08 ...
GGAGCGGCGGGTGTGGTGAGGTCATGCTGGTTGTCGTGGTTGGCGCCGGCATGGCCTGTGAGGCGCCAACGCCACCTGCTGGTCGCCGGCCACAAAGCCCAAGCAGCAATCATCCGTCATGGCCGAGCACCATCCCGGTCATTGCATTCGGGGTTAAGAGCGTGCAACAGCGGGCAGTCCCGGCGGCCGCGCGGCAGGTCACAGGTCTCAACCAGCTGGGCCAGCGCGTCACGCATCGACCTCAGGTCAGCGATCCGGCGATCCAAATCCTCGATCCGGATGCAGGCCATCGACCGCACCGCCTCGCAAGCATCCGGCCCGCCTTCGGCCAGCTGTAACAGTTCCTCAATGTCGGCGAGGGTGAAACCCATCGCCTGCGCACGTTTAACAAAGCGCACCACCCAAACGGCCTCCGGGGGGTAAGCCCGGTAACCGGACGCTGACCTCGCCGGCTGGGCCAGCAGCCCACGGCGTTCGTAGTAGCGCAGCGTCTCGACGTTAACCTCGGCGCGGGCGGCGACCTCGCTGGTTCTCACCCCACCAGAATCAACCCCGTACCCAACTACAGAGTCAAGACAGACCCCGGATCTCCTCACCATCTGGCCGGCGATCACCACAGGATGCGGATCGCAGGTGGGACAAGTCGAACAGAGGGAAACACTCGTCTCACGGTGTCTGCGAGGGCCTCGGTCAGGTGCCGACGTAGGCCGCGAGGTGCTCGCCGGTGAGGGTGGAGCGGGCGGCGACGAGGTCGGCGGGCGTGCCCTGGAAGACGATCCGGCCGCCGTCGTGGCCGGCGCCGGGGCCGAGGTCGATGATCCAGTCGGCGTGCGCCATGACCGCCTGGTGGTGCTCGATGACGATGACCGACTTGCCGGAGTCGACGAGCCGGTCGAGCAGGCCGAGTAGCTGCTCGACGTCGGCGAGGTGGAGGCCGGTGGTCGGCTCGTCGAGGACGTAGACGCCGCCCTTTCCGGCCATGTGGGTGGCCAGCTTGAGCCGCTGCCGCTCGCCGCCGGACAGCGTCGTGAGCGGCTGGCCGAGGCTGAGGTAGCCGAGCCCGACGTCGCCGAGCCGGTCGAGGATGGCGTGCGCGGCCGGCGTGCGCGCCTGGCCGGCGCCGAAAAACTCCTGGGCGTCGGTGACCGACATCGCCAGCACCTCGCTGATGTCGCGGCCGCCGAGGTGGTGGTCGAGCACCGATGCCTGGAACCGCTTCCCTTCGCACTCCTCGCAGGTGGTGGCGACGCCGGCCATCATCGCCAGGTCGGTGTAGGTGACGCCGGCGCCGTTGCAGTTGGGGCAGGCGCCCTCGGAGTTGGCGCTGAACAGCGCCGGCTTCACCCCGTTGGCTTTGGCGAATGCTTTGCGGATCGGGTCGAGCAATCCGGTGTAGGTCGCCGGGTTGCTCCGTCGCGAGCCGCGGATCGCGGTCTGGTCGACCGACACCACCCCGTCCCGTTTGGAGACTGCGCCGTCGATCAGGGAGCTCTTGCCCGAGCCCGCCACCCCGGTGACGACGACCAGCACTCCGAGGGGGACGTCGACGTCGACGTCGCGCAGGTTGTGCGCCGTCGCGCCACGGATCGGAAGCCGGCCGGTGGGCGTGCGCACCCTCTCCTTGAGGGCGGCCCGGTCGCCGAGATGGCGGCCGGTGACGGTGCCGCTGGCCCGCAGCCCCGCGACGGTGCCCTCGAAGCAGACGGTGCCGCCCGCGGTACCGGCGCCCGGGCCGAGGTCGACGACGTGGTCGGCGATCGCGATCGTCTCCGGTTCGTGTTCCACGACGAGCACCGTGTTGCCCTTGTCCCGCAGCCGCAGCAGCAGGTCGTTCATCCGCTGGATGTCATGGGGGTGCAGGCCCGTGGTGGGCTCGTCGAACACGTAGGTGACGTCGGTGAGCGAGGAGCCGAGGGCGCGGATCATCTTGACGCGCTGCGCCTCGCCGCCCGACAGCGTGCCCGACGGCCGGTCGAGCGAGAGGTAGCCCAGTCCCATCTCCACGAACGACTCGAAGGTGTGGCCCAGCGCGGCGAGCAGCGGTGCCACCGACGGCACGTCGAGGCCGCCGACCCAAAGGGCGAGGTCGCTGATCTGCATCGCGCAGGCGTCGGCGATGTTGATCCCCTCGATCTTCGACGATCGGGCCTTCTCGGCGAGCCGGGTGCCGCCGCACTCAGGACAGGTGGTGAAGGTGATCGCCCGCTGCACGAAGTCGCGAACATGCGGCTGCAGCGCGTCGACGTCCTTGGACAGGAACGACTTCTGGATCCGCGGGATCAGACCCTCATACGTCAGGTTGATGCCGTCGATCTTGATTTTGGTCGGTGCCTGGTGGAGCAGGTCGTGCAGCTCTTTCTTGGTGTATTTGCGGATCGGCTTGTCCGGGTCGAAGAAGCCGCAGCCTCTGAAGATGCGGCCGTACCAGCCGTCCATGCTGTAGCCGGGGATCGTGAGTGCACCCTCGTTGAGCGACTTGCTGTCGTCGTACAGCTGCGACAGGTCGAAATCGGTGACCGACCCCCGGCCCTCGCATCGCGGACACATACCGCCGTGGTAGACGACGTCGCGGACCACGATCCGCTCCCCTTTGCCCTTGTCGACGGTCATCGACCCGCTCGCCTTCCGCGTCGGGACGTTGAACGAGTAGGCAATCGGGGGACCGATGTGCGGCCTCCCGAGCCGGCTGAACAGGATGCGCAGCATCGCGTTGGCGTCGGTGGCGGTGCCGACCGTGGAGCGGGAGTCGGCACCCATTCGCTGCTGGTCGACGATGATCGCGGTGGTCAGCCCGTCGAGCACATCGACCTCGGGCCGCGCCAGCGTGGGCATGAAGCCCTGCACGAAGGTGCTGTAGGTCTCATTGATCAGCCGCTGCGACTCCGCGGCGATCGTGTCGAACACCAGCGAGCTCTTGCCCGAGCCGGAGACGCCGGTGAACACCGTCAGCCGCCGCTTCGGGATCTCGACGCTGACGTCTTGGAGGTTGTTCTCGCGCGCGCCGTGCACGCGGATCAGATCGTGGCTGTCGGCAGCGTGCAGCGCAGGCGACAGCGTGTCCGTCCTTGTGGCCATGCTCATCATGCCTCCATCTGTTGGGCGGCCCCGCCTTCGCAGTCCCGGTCGGCGTCGCCTGGCTCGATGTGACCAGCTCCGGGAGGTACGCCTGGTTCTCCTTCGCCGACGCGGTCGCGGCAACGGCGGACCAACCAGCGGCCGTCGCGCACTCATCGGTCCTGGAGCAGCCCGGGAACCTTGCCATCCGGGTCGGTGACGGTGGCATGAGGCGGGCGCCGCCGACGTCGTGCGCGGGCTCCTTCACGGTGGCTTCTGTGCAGGTCATGGCTGCGATCGCCGGACGGCTCAGCGCAGCTGCTGGATGCGGAGCAGGTTGCCCGCGGGATCGCGGACGGCGCAGTCGCGAACCCCGTACGGCTGCTCGGTCGGCTCTTGGACGACTTCGGCGCTGCTGGACTGCAGCCGCTCGAAGGTGCCGTCAAGGTCCTTGGTGGCCAGGAGAATGATGGCGTAGGTGCCCTTGGCCATCATCTCGACGATGGTGCGGCGCTCGTCGTCGGTGATGCCGGGGTCGGCGGCCGGCGGATGCAGGACGATGGACGTGCCGGGCTGGTCGGCGGGGCCCACCGTGATCCAGCGCATCCCGCCGTATCCGACGTCGTTGCGGACCTCGAAGCCGAGGGTGTCGCGATAGAAGACCAGGGAGGCGTCCGGGTCGTTGTGCGGGAGGAAGCTCCCGTGAATGGTGATGTCCATGGCGGTCACGCTAGGTGCGGCTCGGGGACCCGCGCTTCTCGATTCCTGACCGGTCTGGTCACCTGTTTCGCCACACACGACGGCATCCCCGCGGTGGCGTGCGCCGCCTGGCGCCGGTAGGTGCTGGGCGTCATACCGACCAGGTCGGTGAAGCGACTGCTGAAGGTGCCCAGCGACGAGCAGCCGACCGCGAAACAGACCTCGGTGACGCTGAGATCGCCACGACGCAGCAGCGCCATCGCGCGCTCGATGCGCCGCGTCATCAGGTAGCCATACGGTGACTCCCCGTAGGCGAGCCGGAACTCGCGGCTGAGGTGCCCGGCCGACATGTGCGCGCCGCGGGCGAGCGCCTCAACGTCCAGCGGCTGCGCGTACTCCCGGTCGATCCGGTCGCGGACGCGGCGCAGCCGCGCGAGGTCGCGCAGGTGCTGCACCGCGGCGGGTCTGCTGGCCACCTGCGAGATGGTGCCACGTCGTGCCGGAGTTGGACTGGGTGGACCCGGTCGCGGGAACGGCCAAGGCCGCGCAGGTGCTGTGACCCGGTGGTCGCCTCCCGCGGTTCCACCACGTCTTGCAGTCCCGGCGAAGGTGATGGATGCGCCCAACACCGTGCGTTTCCAACATGTTCGGTGCGGAGGTGACCCCGCCGCGATCCCTGCGAGTAGACCAAGCTGCTGTGCCACCTACATCCTGGCGGTACCACCCGAACGCTGCCGGAACGTGCTGGCCGAAACGGCACGACGCACCGGCATCAGCCACTTCCTCTGCTCGTGGAGGGAGCTGGTGACCGTGCCCGCACCCTGGAGAACATCGCCCGCCTCGGTGCCGAAGTCATTCCCCACGTGCGAGATTGTCAGCATCTGGATGGCAAGAGTCAGGACTCTGGGTATCAAGCACGAGTCCCATGACGATCGCATCCCAAAGTTCCCCGTTGGCCCGGCGGTAGTGGCGGCGCAGCCGGCCCTCGACGGTAAAGCCGCGGGAACGGTAGAGGGCTATCGCTGCAGCGTTATGGGGCCACACTTCGAGGTTGATCTTGTGCGCGCCGCGCACACCTGCCCACCGCACACTTGCATCCAACAGCCGACCACCGATGCCCTGCCCGCGGTGCTCCCGGGCGACCATCATGCCCAGCGTGGCGACGGCATGGCGCACCTGGACGCTAAGGCTGCCGACAATGGCGTCCTCCCGTGCCGCGACCAGCACGCAGCTGCCATCCCGCTCGATGGATATGAGGAAGCTGGACTGGCGTTGGGCGACGTCGAAGCCGGGTTCGGTGGCGATGCTGTCTCGTTCCTCGGCGACAGCCGTGAACAGGGCAATGATGCCTGGCACATCAGCTGGGCGGGCCGGACGGATCAGGGTGCCCGGAAGCATGGCCTACACCGTATGACTCGACGGTCCGTTGCGGTTTGATGCCGCGGTGCGGCGGGCGATGACTTTGCCGCATGGGCGGGGTCTATCTGGTGACCGGTCAGCGCAGAGGCCGCCGAGCAGTGTCTCGACAGCGCCCGATTAAGGAGTAGCGATGCAGCTCATCCTCAGTCACTTCATGAGCCTGGACGGTGTTGTGCAGGCGCCCGGCGGCCGCGACGAAGACACTGACGGCGGGTTTGCCCACGGCGGCTGGTCGATGCCGTACTTCGACGTTGAGACCATGGGCCCGGTGATCGGCGAGTTGCTGGCGATCACGGAGGCGTTGCTGTTCGGCCGGCGCACTTGGCAGACGATGGCCGCGGCGTGGCCCGGCCGCGCGGGAGATCCCTTCGCCGACCGGATGAACGAAATCCCGAAGTACGTGGCGTCACGCACGCTCACCCAGGACGACCTCACCTGGTCGGGATCGACCCTGCTGCCTGCCGCTGCCGCAATCGGTGCGATGCGCGAGTTGCGCGCACGCGACGGCCAGGCCTTGCAAGTCATGGGCAGCCCCTCGCTGGCTGCGCAGCTGATCGAGCATGACCTCGTCGATGAGTACCGGCTGATGATCGAGCCGATCCTGCTCGGCGGCGGCAAGCGGTTGTTCCCCTGGGATGGGCAAGCACGCCCCCTCGAGCTGGTCTCCACAAGCGCAACCGGGACCGGCGTGCTCATCTGCACCTACCGGCCGGCAGGCCGCTGATCCCCCTCCTAAGGGCGCTGGCTGTTCTCAGCCGCATGCTATCCCCGGTTTTCGAGGCGATCCTTCAAGGCCCGCAGGTTCGTCGGCATCTCGTTGCGTGCTTGCCGACGCACGGCCAGTGGCACGAGCAGCTTGCCGATGCCGTGGCCTTCGAAATCGAGATCGATAGTCAGCCGCGACCGCCGTCCCGCGTCGATCGGGTCCACGGTGACGCTGACGATCGCTCGGATAGGACCGTCGACTCCACGCACCCCCCAGGTGCGGGGCGGCGCGATATGGGTGATCTCAGCGGTGACCGCCCGTTCGGCGAAACCGATCCGTCGGGTGGTCACGCACTTCGTGCCAACAGTGCTCAGGCCGTCGGTATCCATGTGCCCGCTGACGACGTTGCGCTGCCATTCAACGAACCGGCTGGGGTCGGTGACGTAGGTGAACACTTCCTCGGGTGGCCGGTCCACTTCGGTGGTTGTGCTGATCGGTGCCATCAGTGCTCCTGATCCAGCAGGTTGGCGAAGCGCTGCAGGTACAGGGGCCAACCACTTTCGCTGCCGACACCTTCGCTGATTGCTTGCCAGCCTGGGCCGTGCCTGTCGATGTGGCGGTGTTCGAGCTCCACCCGGGTGCGCTGCGCGGTTTGGCTGATGAAGCGAACTTCGACTTCGCTGGTCCGGTCGGGATCAGATTCAATCTGCCAACGGGGGTCGAGGTTCCAGCTGAACACGACGCGGTTCGGTGGCTCGTAGACAACCACGCGTGCCCATCTGCACTCGCTGCCGTCGACCGCCCGGTCGTATATGTAGCCGCCCACCCGTGGCTCGAACACCGTCTCGGCCAGTTCGGCTCCGAGGATGTTGTGCTCCGGAGGTTTAAAGTCACCGAACCGCTCGGTAAATACCGCGAATGCGTGCTCGATCGGGACCTCGACGACGATGTCTGTCCGCACCGACGTGTGCCCGGTTTGCGTGGTCATCAACCCTCCCATGTTGTCGTCCTCGGCGAACTGCTTGTAGGCCGCCAGGGTTCTGGTCCAGAAGCTGTCGAGCTGCGCCCGAAGCGCTGTCACCCCGTCCGGATTGACCTGGTAGATCCTGCGGTTGCCGGCTGGCTGGTCCATCACCAAGCCGGCGTCTTTGAGGACTTTCAGGTGCTGCGAGACGGCCGGCCTGCTGACCGGTAACCCGGCGGCCAGTTCACCAACTGTCTGTGCACGGTCGGCCAGGCGCTCGAAGATCGTTCGTCGGGTGCGATCACCGAGCACCTCCCATCCGTCATGTTCGTAAGTAGGCACTAACGGTAAGTCTTTACTTACCAACTTGCGGTGTCAAGAGGTGGTGGGGTGCGGGCACGCCTGAACCTGGCGGCGCGCCGGGCTATTGCCAAGCCGGCTGGAACAAGTACATATACCGGGACGCGATACCTTGCACGCTGGTCGCCATTGCCTTGACAAATCTCCTGGATACGAAACCGGCAGACGATCTCGCCCAGCGTGCGCAGCAAAGGTTCTTGGCTGTCCCTTGTGAGGTTGGTTGCGATCCCTTGGTCGACGAGTAGACGCCCGCTATTCATTTTTGGGGTGCAGCCTCCTGCTACCACGCGGACGTCCTGGGTGGCTAATTCTGCGACACCGCGAAGTAATGGCAACAGGCAGGGAATGAGACGTTGGTGTTTTTCAGGGTAGCCGCGTGTGGGCACGGCGTTATGGGTTTTCGCTGATGAGCGCCAGTGTGCTGCCGCCTTCAGGCGCTGCACTCAATACGGTAGAGCTATTGCGACGTGTGGTGCGGACATTTCCGGCGGGTTTGACGACGCCCGAACGGTTGCGCCGGGTCGCCGCGGTGCTGGTCGTGGGTTGCGTGGTCACTGCCGTGGTCAGTGTGCTGGCTGGGGCGGCGCGCGCCAATGCGGTCCGGGACAGCGGTACCCGGATCGCCGCGTTGAGTGCCGACGCCGCTGAGCTGTACCAGTCGCTGGCCGATGCGGATGCGACGGCGACGCGGGGATACGTCTCTGGGGGTCTGGAACCAACCGCGGTACGCGCCCACTACGACGAGGACATAGCCCGCGCCGCCGATCGGGTGGTGCATGCGGCCAACGGGTTGCCCGGTGGCGATCCGGCCGCTGCTCAGGTCTCGACGATCGCGTCGCAACTACAGACCTACACCGGGCTTATGGAGACGGCGCGGGCGTATAACCGCGAGGGCCGACCACTGGGCCAAGCCTATTTAAGTAACGCATCCCGGCTGATGAGCACGTCGATCCTGCCGGCCGTCGAGCAGCTGCGACAGGGGCAAAAAGCGGCGCTGGCGACCGCTTACCAGCGCGGTGGCACCGTGCCCTTCGCCGTGTTATTGCTCGGTATCGCCGTGCTCGGTGGGGTGATTGACCACGCTGTGCTGGAGCAACGGCGGACCAACAAAATTCTCAATACGGGGTTGCTGGCTGCGGGGTTGGCGTTGGTGGCCGCACTGCTGTGGTGGGTGGTGGCCGTCATTGTGGCGGGCAATCACTTGGACGCTGCTCGCCGGCACAGTGATGTTGCGATAGCGCTGGATGATTCCCGCACCGCTGTCCTGCTGGCCCGCAGCAACGAAAGTCTGGTCCTAGTTGCTCGTAGTGGTGGTGAGTCGTCGGACCAGAGCTTCACCACCCAGATGCACCGCGTGGCCGGCTGGGGTGGTGATGACGGATTGCTCGCCGATGCCGTGCACAGCGTCCCTGCCTCCGCGCCTGAGATTCAGTCGATTCGGACCGCGTTGGAGAAGTGGTGGGCAGCTCATCGCCACGTGCGGGAGTTGGATGACGGTGGTCAGTATCTACAGGCCGTTGCCTCGGTCACCGGTACCGATCCCACAAGTTCCAACGCAGCATTCGAGCATCTTGATGCTGTTGTGCACAAAGCCATCGTCGCCGAGAGAGGGACTTTCACGGTCGAGGACAGTCGTGCAGGTTCGGCATTGACCGGGCTCACGGTGGGGCCGGCGGTGCTGACGTCACTGGCTGCCGCGGCGGTGATTATTGGCATCGGCCGGCGGGTGGGGGAATACCGATGAGCGTTGTCAATATCGCTCGGCCGGTCCGCTATTTGTGCGTGGCCGCCGTGTTGGCGGTGGCCAGCCTATGGGTGGCCGGGGCTGGCACCGCGACGCCGTCCGGTGCCGCGGTCACCGGTGGCGCGCCGGCGCCCGGTACCACCCCGGGGGCTACCTCCGGGTGCACCCAGACGAAAGAGAGCCTGCGTCCGATGGGCGCGTTGCCGGCGCCAGGTGCCATGCCCCGAGGATCGACGATGGCGGCGATCGCCGGGAGGGGCCGGCTGATTGCTGGCGTGGATCAGGGCAAGTATCTGGTCGGTTACCGCAACCCGATGACTGGTGACTTGCAGGGTTCGGACATCGACATCGTGCGCCAGATTGCCGCAGCGATTTTCGGGGATCCAAACCGAGTGCAGTTCGTGGTATTGGATGTTGCTGATCGGGCGGGCGCGATCGAGCGTGGTCAGGTTGATGTAGTGGTCAACACCTTCACGGTCACCTGCGACCGCCAGCAACACGTCGACTTTTCCACGGCGTATCTGGCGGCCGCGCAGCGAGTGCTGGTGCCGATCAATAGCAAGGTGACCGAGATTGAGGGTTTGACGGGTGCGCAGGTGTGCACGTCGGTTGGCTCGACGACCGAACAGGTGCTGCGGGCCCTGCCGATCGGCCTGCATGTTGTCTCGCTGCCGGGCATCCCGGATTGCATGGTTGAATTCCAGCGGGGTCGAGTCGCAGCGGTGTCAAGCGATGACGTGATCCTTGCCGGTTTGGCCGCGCAGGATCCGCAGACCAAGGTGATTGGCCGGCCACTGGCCCACGCGCTGTACGCGGTGGGCATGAAGCACGACGCGACTGATTTCGTGCGTTTTGTCAATGCTGTGCTGGAACGCGCCCGGTCTGACGGCAGTCTCGCGCATAGTGACCAGCGCTGGCTGGGAGTGCTCGACCCGGTCCCGCAGCCTGCGCCGGCCCGTTACCGTGACTAGGCCGTGCCCTGTCTCACCGCAGCCGGTCAGCTTGGCGTCGGCGAGCGCGTGATGGTGATTGTCGTCCAGGCCCCTAGCTTGATCCGATCACCGTGAGCCAGTGTCACCGGGGTGTTCGGCGGGACTGGTTCGGTTGCGTCGCCGATTGTGGTGCCGTTGGTGGAGTCGAGGTCGAGTAGGTCCCATCCGCCTGGGCGGGCCAGCAGCAGGGCGTGCTGTGCGGACACACCAGGATCGGGCGGCGGTCCGGACAGGTCGATGTCGGGTTCGATGCCGCGGGACCGGCTGCGCCGCCCGATCGTCAGCCGCCATCCGGACAGGATCACTTGCCGTGGCGGGCAGCCCTGCGGGAACTCCAGGGTCTTCGCGTCCGGGCCGTTGCGTTGCCGGACCTCGTCGAACCAGGACCTGTCGGCGCAAATCAACGCCGACCACTCATCGGCCTCGGCGTCGGTTTGCCGAATAACGGGCTTGGCCGCGTCGTGTCCGCATTCCTCGCAGAACCGTCCGTCGCGGGCTGCTCCGCAATTGTCGCAGCGTTGTTCGGTCGCCGGCTCGGGGCTGGCCGGGGTGACCGGCTCATCGGCGGTCATGGGGATGCCGCAGACGTCGCAGTAGTCCTCGGTGGTCGAATCGTGGCCGATCGGGCAGCGGGGCAGGCCAGACATTGTCAGGACCCGCCGCGGACCCGGACCGTCTTGGTGGACCGGGTGTCGAGAGTCATCTCGTCGGCCGCCGTCACCTCGGCACGGAGGCGGACGGTTCCGGACGGCGCGTCGATCACCTCGACCACACGCTCCAGCAGCTGGGCACTGGCGTCATTGCCGGAGGCAGCGGCCAGTGCCACGGCACGACCTAATCGGGCCGTCGCGGTGGCTTGATCACCTGCTTTGCGTGCCGTCAAGCCGTCCTGGATTGCGGTGGCCAGCTCGACTTGCCCGGTGTAGTGGGCAACGCCACGGCTGATGCGGGTGGACAATGCGCTGTCATCGGTCCAGGTGGCGGTGATCAGTCCCTGCGCGAGCTCCTCGTCGGAGCCAGTCTGGATCAGCTTCACCCGCGCAGCGAGAATTTTCTCGCCGACATGTCGCGGTGTGAGGTGCACTTTGATGTGGTAGTCGCGGGTTTCAGCTCCCCACGATCCGAGCGGGTAATCACCGGTTCGCTTACCCGACTCGATACGCCGGGACGTCAGATCCTCCACGGTGGGCGCCACCTGCTTGACGAACTGCACGGTGGCATCCGGAGGCGTCCACAGCCGCAAGGCCACATCAGACAGGCGCTTGCCCATTGCCGTACCCATGATTGCGCGGAAATCGGCAGCCAGGTCGGCGGGATCCGCGACGATGTCCACGCTGCCCAGCAGCGTGGAGGAGATCGCGCGCAGCTCCTGGACCTCCCAGTCGGTGCCCACCCCGCGGCAGTCGCAGGTGAACTTGCCCACGCAGTCCTGGAGTGCGGCGGCGAATTGGCTCGGGTGCTCACCGTTTTGGCCGTCGGTGAGCAGGATGGCGTGATTGACGGCGCCCGGATGCTGGTCGGCGATGTGAGCCGCGAGCCGAAGCCAAGCACCAATTCCGGTACCGCCGTCGGCCTGTAATCGTTGGACCTGCGCCGTTGCTTCCGCCCGCGTGCGGGCGCTCGCCATGGCGCTGGCAGACAACGACGGGTAGACCTGCTCGGCGGTCTCGGTGCCCGCGATCACGGTGAACGACACGCCCTCGCGCAGCTCCGCGATCGCGGCCTCCGTGGCCCGCCGAGCCGACACGATCTTGTCTCCACTCATCGATGTGGAGCAGTCGACGATGATGATCTCAAGGGCATTGTCGGTTGGCGGTGCAGCGTCCGTCGCCTCGGTCATCGTCACCGTGACGATCGCATCGACCTGCGATCCGCTCACCGGCAGGTAGCTGTTCTGGTCGATGTCGATGGTGAAGCCCCGCGCCTCGGTCATGACGGACTCCTGACGGTGATGGGAATGACAACCACGGTGATGTTGTCCCGGCCCCCACGCTCCAATGCGACAGCGGTGAGCGCGGCGGCCGCCTTGAGCGCACCGGTGCCGTGCTCGATCATGGGCAGGGCGACTGCGGCCAGTTCCGCACTGCCGGGCAGGTAATTCCATAACCCGTCGCTGCACAGCATCAGCGCCCCGGACCCGGCCGGGCGCAGGGTCAGCACACCGGGTTCGCCCGCGCTGCCGGCACCCACCCACTGAGTGATGGCATGCGCCCGGGCGTCGGCCATGGCCGTGGCAGTGTCCAGCACACCAGCGGTGACCATCTCGGCTGCCCACGAGTGGTCACGGGTCAGCAGACGCGCCGGCTCAGCCTCTGTGCCAGCCAGCCAGTAAGCCCGGCTGTCACCGACCCACGCGACGGTGATCTCCGGCCGCCCTGGCTCAGGCCAGTTGACCAACGCGGAGACCAGCGTGCAGCACGGCGCACCCCGGCGACCCGGTGCGGGCAGCCTCGCGACCGTACGGTCAGCCGCAGCAACCGCAGCGTGGGCGCGGTCTTCAGCCGTGTGCTCCGGCGCGTTGTCAGCTTCGAGCAGGATGTCCAGTGCTATCTCAGCCGCTGCCCGGGATGCGAGTTCGGGTGTGTGCACGGTCGACACGCCGTCGCATACCACCGCGGCGAGCGTTGCCGGCTTGCCGGCTACCCGCTGTCCCAATGCCATTGCGTCTTCGTTACGGACGTGTACGTGCCCGCGGTCGCTTACGCCGGCAAGCGCGCCAAGATCGATCTCGATGTGGTCGGTGCCGTCCCGGCGGTGCAGCCCGCAGCAAGGGCAGTACTCCCCGTCTAGCCTGCCCTGCGTGGCAAAGGGCTGGCCGCAGCCGTGGCAAGGCCGCTGCGTCCCTGCGGCCGCCGCGGCGACTGTGCCGCTGCGGTTGACCCGCAAGGCGGCCCCACAGCCCTCGCAGAACTGGTCAGCGGTCGCAGCAGGTTCCGCGCAGCGCGGGCAGAACTGGCTCATGATCACAGCCAGCTGCGGGGATGGACCGAATTAGCACGGTCGACCAGTCGAATCCGCTCGTCGGCATCAGAGGTCAGCCGCGCCAAGCTGCGCAAGCTTTGCTCCAGGGCCAACCGCAGTTGCCGTCGCTCCCAGCGGCATCCCAGGAAAAGCTTGTCGCCCATCCCGGTTCGTGGGGACGGCAGCTCCACGGCCGCAGTGAGCAGCGTGATGCGTACCTCCTGCTCAATGATCGGATCCAGGTGAAGCTTTTCCACGCGGTCCGCAGCGCACCCCAGCTTGTCTTTGTCGACCTTGACACCGCGGGACCGCATCAGGGCGATCTGCACCGCGCACAGTTGCGCGGTGACATGCCAGCTCGAGGACTGCGGTGTGCGATCCAGAGCGGCGATTGCGCTGTCTCGATGCCCTGCCTGCAGCCGCATCCTGGCCAGGCCGAATGCCGCATCGGCAACACCGGGATCCCGATGGGCCACCAGCGCGTAGTAGTGCTGTGCCAGCTGGCCGTCTCCCGCGCACTCTGCGGCGGCGGCCAGCGCGAGTTTGGGCGCTACCTCGCCGGGCAGCGAGCCATACACGTTGTCGAATGCCGTGGATGCCCCCTCCGGATCACCGACGAGCGCGGTAAGACCACGGAACCAATCCAGCCGCCAGTCGTCCGGATCATGAGTGGCCAGCTCATCGATCATGGACGCGGCCGCTTCCCGATCGCCAGCCTCGAGATCCGCCCTGATCAGGAGCAGCAGTCTCGTGGCCGGGTCAGCGGCGTCGACCAGCGGTAACGGCAGCATCGCCGCGACCTGCACCGGATCTGGTTGCCCGGGGCCCGACGGTTGGAGCAGCAAGCCGGGCGCAAAGGTGCCTCGGGGAGGTCCGAACAGGGTCGACTGGACAGGTGCCAGGCGGCGATCCGCACTATCGCCAGTAGCAGCCTCAATAGCGAGGACTTCGTGCAGCACCCCGTTGAGCTGCTCGCACATCTCATCAGCCGAGCGAAACCGGCGCCGAGGATCTGGATCGGTGGCGCGGCGCAGCAGCCGGTCAAACGACTCATAGCTGCTCAGCACGGGGTGCTCGGCTGCTGTGGGTAGCTCCACTGGTGCCCCGTGCCGGGCGGGTGAGATGCCGAGGGTCAGGACCGCAAGGGTGCGGCCGACGGTGTAGATGTCCGAACTGGCTGATGGGCCCTCGGTGGCGATTTCTGGGGCCTGGTAGCCGATGGTGCCGTAGACGGCGCTGAGCTGATCGTCAATGCGGATCACCGCACCCAGGTCGATCAGCTTGAGCTGCCGGTCATATTGGATGACGTTGTCGGGTTTGAAGTCGCAGTAGGCCAGCCCTTGCGCGTGCAGGTAGCCCAGCGCGGGCAAAATCTCCATTGCATAGGCAATTGCCTGGGCAACCGGCAGCGGCTCAAGGGTCCCGTCGGGGCGGTGTTTGGCCTCCAGCAGCTGCTTGAGTGATAACCCACCGACGTATTCCATGACGATGTAGCCGACCGGAGTGCCAGCGCGATCGAAATGCTGCACGAAATTGTGGATTGTCACGATGTTGGGGTGATTGACCTGGGCGAGGAACCGCCGTTCGGCGACCGCCGCGGCCATCGCATCGGCATCACCAGAATCGAGCAGGCCCTTGAGCACTACCCAGCGGTCGTTGACATTGCGGTCGATCGCCAGATAAATCCAACCGAGGCCGCCGTGGGCGAGGCACCCCTGCACCTCATATTGCCCGGCCACCAGATCGCCCGGGGCCAGCTTGGGCACGAATGAGAACGCGGCACCGTCGTGGGGACAAAATCCTTCCGCCCGGCCAGGCCTGCCGTTGCGGCTGCGTCCTACGGGGTGGCCGCAGCGGCTGCAGAATCGCTTGTCCTCAGCCACCTGCGGGTCGATCAGCAGTGCGCTGGCCGGGTCGATGCGCGGCACCGCGGGCACGTCGACCAGACCGCCACCCACCCCTCTGCGCGCTGTACCCGTCGCCGACCGGGTGGAGCTGCGCTGGGATGGCCGGCCGTTCCCGCCAGTTCCTGACGTCGTTGATGTGACCGAGCCGGCGCGGCCGGACGGGCTGGGGTCGGTGGCTGCTGTGTGCGGCGTCGTCGGCGCTGCGTATCCACACTCGTTGCAATAGCCGTCCTCCAGCCCGCCACCGCAACCGGGCCGGCCGCATGCCGGCCCGCTTCTCGCTGCGGTCATGCTGGCCGTCCCATGCCGCTGACCAGCCGCTGGTACGCGACCAGCGCGCGGGTCGCGGCGGCGAGGTCACAAGGCTTGGTCCACAGCAGCTGCCGGATGCTGGCATCAAGGGCGAGGGCATCGGAGTGCTCGGCACACCCGAGCCGGGTGGCCTTGGCGCGGTAGGCCTCGAAGCGGCCGCGCAGCTCCGCGCGACGGTGCTCCAACGTGATGGCCTGCTCGTAAGCAGCGCTCAACTCGCTGACCGCGCTTTCGACAACAGCCTGCATCTCCGTCACTGCCAGCGCGCGTGCCGGCCAACCCGCCAGGTCCGGCAACGCGGCCAGCCGGCTGCGCAGCACTGGCAACCGGTTAGGTGGTGTGACCAAGCCCGCGTCGGCGATCAATTCCTGCGCACGCTGCCTGGCCTGCTCTTCCCGCACGCGCAATGTGTCGATCTCGTCCACGGTCGCCGCCAACTCGGCCAGCCGGTCCTCCCAGCCGTCGCGGACGGCAGCCAGTTCCGCAAGTTGCGCCGACACTGCGCCGGCTCGATCCTCAAGGGCGGTCAGTACTTCGCGACCCTGCTGCTCCGCCAGCGACAGCGGATCAGTGACACAGACCCGACCCAGGTTGTCAATCTCTGCGGCGAGCGTGGTGATCGCGACCGTCACCAGGTCCGCCGTGGCGGCGGTACCCAGGTCGTCGGCCAGCATCTGGGCAATGCTCACCCGCTTAGCCAGCGTCGTGAGCGCGGTCAGCACCGCACGCTGCGTGGCGTCACAGGCCAGCACCAGCTCGCTGATCTCGGCAAAGGCGGTGTCCATCCGAGCACTGAGTTGGTCCAGGGTGAGCATCTCCACTCGCTCGATCGCTCCGGTCAGCCGACGCTCAGACAGCGACACCGCTGTCCTGGCCACCTCGATCGAGGGCTGCGCAAGCAGGCGATGCAGCTCGGCCAGCTCGCGCTCACCCGGCCGAGCGCGCCGAGCACGGACGGTGCGGGCAGCAGAGACCACGGCCTGGTAGATACCGAAGTCCTGCCACAGACCGGCGAGGATCTCGCGGGCTTCGGCCCATCGCTGCGCGGTTTGCCCGGTCAGCACCGCGGTCGACAACGCATGATGCCCGGGATGGCTCTCCAGCTCGAGCAACGCGGCAGCTATCCGACCCTCGGCATCTATTCGAGAGGCCAACTCGGCTTCGAGCGCGTCATTGCTTCCCCATTGTTTCATCATTGCGGGCTCCGCAATCCCCGCAGCGCGCTCCAACGAGTTTCCTTGTTCACCGTCTCATCGTTTTTGGGCGTTGGGCTAGGTCGTCGCGAGCCGCGCGTATTCGAAGATGTCAGCCGGCCCGGCAAATTGGTCCAGCACCCCGCGTCGACGAGAACTCCGTCGCAGTCCCGTGATTGGCGTGCCGTGATATCAAGCCACGCTCCAGCCACGTAGCCTCCAAGCACAGCCGGTTGACGCGATGACACTGCCTCCCGAACGTGAACCGAAGAAGTCCAACACGCGACAAAAAGATTGCGGCAAGGCTCACAAGGGACAGCCAGGTCTTGGTTGCATATCGAAAGCTGTACAAGTGTGGCCAGGCGAACTGATCGCAGCGCTTGCGCCACATCGGTCAGTGGTTATTTCTTCCATGGTTGGGCTGTCTACCTGGCATTATCAGCTGAGCGGACAATGCACGCCTTCGTCGGTGAGGGGACGCCACGGTGACCCGCCAGACCGCTACCGTCCCGTGATTGGACGTGCCAGGTCCCCCGATATCCCGCTGCTCGGATCAGCCCTGGATCTTCGCCGGATCTGCTGGCGATCTTATGAATAGGCCACCGTCGCTACGGTGACGTCGTTCGTATCTCCGATTCATCCAGCCGCTGTTCACCCGCCGCCGGGTCGCCGGTTACCTGGAGGTGATCGTGCCCAACGGCAGCTGGACGAAGTGGTGGATGGCATCATCAGCCGCCGGCGGTCCGCCAGCTTGGTCGGCGACGACCTGCTGTCGTTGCTACTCATCCCGTGGTTGCCGGTGACGTGATCAGAGAGCATGAGCTATGGCGATCGTTGCCTACCGGTTCTCCGAGCGCCCCGAACTCTGGGACAGGATCGCTGGCCTGTCCGAAGAGGTGTGGCCGGAATACAACCTCCACGGCGATGTCCTCAATCGCTACTGGGTTCATCTCTACGACTTGTTCGCCGAGTATCAGTTCGTTCTCTACGATCCCGACGCCGACGAGGTGCTGGCGGAGGGGCACAGCATCCCCGTTGCCTGGGGCGGGGAACTGGCCGACCTGGGGCCCGGTATCGATGCCAGCATCGCGGCGGGTTTTGCCCTTCACGCCGAAGGTGGGTCCGCCAGCGCCTTGTGTGCTCTGGCGGCCGAGATCCCACCGCGCCATCGAGAACGGCGCCTAGCTTCGGTGATCCTGGAACAGATGCGTGCACTTGCCAGCTCAGCAGGGCTTCGATCCCTCATCGCACCGGTGCGTCCCAACTGGAAGCAGCGCTATCCCCTAACTCCGATAGAGCGCTACGTGACCTGGGTTCGGCCTGACGGGAGCCCATTCGATCCTTGGATCCGGGTCCACGTCCGCCTCGGCGGCAGGATAGGTCCTGCCCTGCCGCACTCAATGCGGATCACCGGCTCCGTGGCTGATTGGGAGGCCTGGACGGGCATGGCCTTCCCGGAGTCCGGTCGTTACGTCTTTCCTGCCTGCCTGACCACCGTGGACATCGATCGGGACGGCGATGTCGGATCGTACTGGGAGCCGAACGTGTGGATCGTCCATTACCTCGACCGGACCTGATGTACGGCAGGGCATGACGGTAAGCAGGTACGTCAAGGGAACCCGCCTGGGATCGACCATAGATTCTGTATTTACAAGCTCGGGCGTCGATCGACGATGGATTGTTAATGGAGGATAAATGCCCACTTCGGCGGCGAACGTTGCACCAATTGTCGATCAGGATCGGGCTATCGGCACCGTTGCGGCTGCATTTCTTTCGGACCCCGTTGCGCGATGGGTGTTTCGTGATGCGCACCAATACTTGACTTACTTTCCGCAGCTCGTGCCCGTTTTTGCCGGCGGGGCGTTCGACAGTGGGACGGCGCACTCGGTGGAAGCATTCTCAGGGGTGGCACTGTGGTTGCCGCCGGGCGTGAAGTCCGACGACGACGCGATGGGCGCACTGGCGGAGGAGGCGGTACCCGCGTCAGAGCACACGGAGGTCTTCGCTTTTCTCGACCAGATGGGCGAATACCACCCGACAGAGCGGCACTGGTATCTGCCGTTGATCGGGGTTGATCCGGTGCGCCAGGGACGTGGGTACGGTTCAGCGCTGCTCGCGCACGGGTTGAAGGCGTGCGATGCGCAGGCCATCACGGCCTACCTTGAGGCGACGAGTGAGCGGAACAAGCGGCTGTACGAGCGTCATGGATTTGAGGAAATCGGAGTCATCCAGAGCGGTAGTTCGCCACTGATGTGGCCGATGCTGCGCAAACCGCGGTGACCGCGGGATCGACAGGCAGTCACCACAGTCTGCTAGTAGTACAGCCTGCGCTGGTTGCGGGTACGGGGTTGCGCTCGCGCGGGCCGGCGCCACCATTCAGCCGACCGCAGACCTTGGGGCACGACAAATGCGTGATGTGATCGTCATTGGTGCTGGTCCAACCGGGTTGATGTTGGCCGGTGAGCTTGCCCTGGCCGGTGCCGCGGTAGAGGTCATCGAGCGGCAGGTTGTCCCAAGCGGTCAGTCCCGGGGTGGTGGCATCAACTCGCGCACATCAGAGGTACTGGCGATGCGGGGACTGCTCGACGCGGTGATCGAACGCAGCATCCCGACCAAGTCCGCCCGCGGGCACTTCGCGGGCCTGCCGGTACCGCTGGACACCCGGCCATGGCGCACTCGCCACCCGGATGGTGTGCTCATCCCGCAAGATCGACTTGAGGCGGTTCTCGAGGATCACCTGCGCGGGCTGGGCGTGGCTGTCCGTCGCGGTACCGAGCTGGTCGGCTTGACCTGCGGCGAGGCCGGTATCGAAGCCGCCGTCTCGGGTCCCGGTGGCCAGGAAATGATCGAAGGCCGCTACCTGGTGGCCTGCGACGGAGCCCACAGCACGGTTCGGAAGGTGACCGGGGTGGCCTTCCCCGGGCGAGCTGGCACTCTGGCCGCGGTCAGCGCCGATGTCGAACTGGCCGCGGTGTCGACGACGGTGCCGCGGTCGGTATCGCATATCAGCAGGCTGATCCGCACCGGCGGCGGTTTCTGGATGCTGACGAGCCCGCTCGGACCTGCCGGGGTGTACCGCGTGGTGTTCGGCAGCGCAGAACAGCAGGCCCTGGCACGCCAGGCCCCGGTCACCGCCGATGAAGTAGCTCGGGCCCTGACTGCGGTGCATGGCCCGGAGACAAAACTGGCGAAACTGCGATGGGGTAGCCGGTTCAGCGACGCGGCGCGCCAGGTCACCAACTACCGGTACGGCCGAGTGTTGTTCGCCGGTGACGCGGCGCACATCCATTCGCCTATCGGAGGGCAGGGCCTCAACCTCGGCATCCAGGACGCGATGAATCTGGGCTGGAAACTCGCTGCACACGTGCACGGACGCGCACCGGCCGGGCTGCTCGATAGCTACCATGCCGAACGCCACCCGGTCGCCGCCCGAGTGCTGGCCACGACACGCGCCCAAGCAGTGCTGATGAGCCCACCACCGGAGGCTGATGACCTCCTGGCACTGCGCGAGATCGTGACCGAGCTCGCCCGCTTACCCGACGCCAACCGCTATCTCGCCGGACTGATGTCCGGCTTGGACCTGCGTTACGACCTCGGTGGCTCGGATGCCACTGATCCGCTGGTCGGCACCAGGATGATCGACCTGTCGCTGCGGACTCCGACTGGTCCGACCACCGTAAGCGCCTTGCTGCAACCCGGGCGCGGGCTGCTGCTGGAACTCGGTGACCAGCGAGCACCGCGGCTGGCGCTGCCCCCAAACGTCACCGCGGTCACCGCTCGCGTCGTCGACTCCCCTGTGGGCACCGCGATGGGCGCCTCACCAGGAGTCGATCGCGTCCTCGTCCGACCGGACGGGTACGTCTGCTGGGTCGGTGCCGGGCCGGAATCCTCACCACAGGCCGCGCTACAGCGATGGTTCGGTGGTCACAACGCTGCTTAATAGCATGTGTTGCGCTCCTCTGGGGTATCCAGCGGTGGTACCAGCAAACCCGAGGGGGTAAGTACCATGAGCTACCCGTTATTGATCGCGCTGGGTCTGCTCTTTTTGGCGGCGAGTTTCCTCGTGACGCATTCAACGGCACGGACCGCTCTGGTCGTTTTGTCGTGTGTCGCGTTTCTCATTGCGGTGATCCTGACGCTTGTCGGGCCTGGGGGAGTGCCTGGTGCCGCGTGACTGCGTGGATTCCGACGAAGACCGTGGCGGCGGTGAGGATGCCGATTACGGCGTCGGATAGCCAGGGCGCGAAGGCATGAGCGAGTAACGCCGCGGCCGATCCGGCCGCCCACGCGGCGAAGGAGGCCCAACGTATCTGGGCGGGGCTTACACCGGTCCGAGAAATGGTGGGTGCGTAGCGGGGTAGCAGGAGCTGGTCGAGGACGAGCACGGTGCCGATCGGGGGCACGATCACGCCGAGCAGGTTTAGCCATTGCTCGAAGTGGGACCAGATGCCTGCCACTGCCAGGGCGATGCCCACGGCACCGAGGATGACGGTGAGCCGGCGCATGGTGGTGCCGGTGAGCTGGCCCCAGCCGACCGCGCCGTTGTAGAGGCAGTGCGTGCACACCGAACCGAGGTTGATCAGTACGAACGCGGCGGCCAGCGGAACCAGAATGCCGCCGTGTGCGATGAGAACGTTGAGGAACGTGCCGCCGTTGGTGGCCGGGTTGCTGGCCGCACCGAGTGCGACGATGACCCCGCCGACGACCAGCGCGATGGTGTTGCCGATGGGGAACGCGGACACCGAGGCCAGGAACCCTTGACGCCCGGACCGTGACCAGCGGGTGAAGTCGGCGGTCATGGTGCCGGAATCGATGAACGAGGCGATGACCAGGGTCACAGCGGCACCAAAGGTCATCGCCGCTTGACTGGCCCCGCCAGGATAGGAAGTGACCGAGGCATGCGTGCTGTGTTCAGCGGCGAACCAGATCGCTAGACCACCCAGGACCAGATAGACCGGTGCGGCGATCATGCCGATGACGGAGAGCGCCCGGATGCCCAGTAGCGTGGCGGCCAGGAAGCCGATCCCGGCGACCAGGGTGGTGAGCTGTTCGTTCCAGCCGAAGCTGTCGTGCAGGATCGAGCCGGTGAGTCCGGTCTGGAAAGCGAACCAGCCGATCACCACGGTGGCGAGAAACCCAGACGGCACGAGGTAGCCACGTCGGCCGAACGTCTCGACAGCGGTCAGCGCGAAGTTCTTCCCGCTGCGCCCAGCGATATAGCTCAATGCGCCGACGTAGCCCATGAGCACCAGGTTGCCGAGCACGATCGCCAGCATCCCGCGCCAGAAACCCAGCGAGTACACGATCAAGCCACCGAATACGGCGCAGGTCAAGATCATCGGGAAGCCCAGCCACACCGCTGAGACCGAGATCAGACCGCGGCGTGCGTGCAGCGGAACTGGTATCTCCTCATATTCCGGTACCGAGTGCCGCTGGCTGGTCGAATCCGGTGTGGATGCGGTGGTAGTCCGTGTCGTCGTGGTCGAAGTCGTGGGTGGCGACATGGCAGCTCCTCGGCGTGCCCAGAGAATCCGTTTTCCTATAGGATCTGTGGTAGGAATTCTTGCTTGGTGACCTCGATGTAAACGGTGGTTACGTCTTCGTGTTCGAGCTGTCCTATATGATTGGCAGGCATGCGGGTCGGGGCTGCTGAGCGGGTCAGGGCGCAAATCGAGGAGTCGATCCTGTCGGGCCAGCTGCCCGCTGGCGCTCGGGTGATCGCTGATGAGTACGCCCGGCAGATGGGAGTCAGCCACATTCCGGTGCGCGAGGCGTTACACGCCCTGGCCGCCGACGGCTGGATCGTGCACCGCCGCCATCAAGGCGCGTTCGTGCGCGATTACGACTCGACCGCGCTGGCCGATCTGTTCGAGGCGCGTACTCATCTGGAAGCTACGGTCGCTGCTCTGGCCGCCGAACGCCGCACCACAACCCAGCTTGCCGAGCTCGGGAAGATCTTGGCCCGTCAGGCCGCCGTCGACGATGCCGGCGAGCTGGCCCGGATCAATGCTGAATTTCACGTAGCGCTGGCAGGGTGCTCGCACAATTCGATACTCACCAGTTACGTGCGCGACCTGACGAAACAAGTCCGCTTCTACTTCTTACCTGCCGCCAGAACCCGGCGTGCCGATTCCCTGTCAGAACACGAGCAGATCATCGATGCCATCCGGCGCCGTGACAGTGAACGCGCCCGCAAGTTGGTCCTGGCTCACATCACCGACACCAGCGACGCCGTCCGTGCCCTGACGGCTGACGCGGCGATCCACACACACCGCAATGTCGCCCGGAATGGCCAGGGCTAGTTGCTGCCGCTGGGTGGGGATGGTGTTGAACGCTGCGCCCATTTCGGTGTCCAGGTTCGGGTGTCGAGGTGATCGGGCTGTGTGGAGCCAAGGTAGTTGCGTAGTGCGGTGAGCGCGGAGTGCGGGTTGTCGCTGCGCCAGATCAGCGAGTGTGGGTAGACCGGCGTCGGGGCGTGCAGGGAAATGCGACGCAGGTCGTAGCCGGCAGGCCAGAGCAGCCGGGTGTACTCGCCGACGAAGGTCGCCAGTGTCGAGGAGTCGGCGATCGCGTCCAAGAGGGGCTCGGTGCCGAAGTTGGGGCCGATCGCGTCGATGGTGAGTCCGAAAGCGGCGGCGAGTTCCTCATAGTAGGCGGCCCACTCGGTCCCGGTGACGATCCCGGGCATCCAGATTCTGTGCCCGATGAGCTGAACGGGCGTGACCGCGCGGGCAGCGGCGAACTCGTGGGCCGGCCCGGTGAGAAGCTGGACCGGCTCGTCGAGAACCCGGACGGCCTCGATGCCGTCGGGCAGCTGCCCGTCGGGCAGGGTAACGGCGCGGAAGGACGCGTCGATCGTGCCGCACCGGACAGCGGCAATGGCCGTGTCGGCGTCGAAGAGAGTCACGACGTCGAGTTCGGTCTCGGGATGCGCGCGATGGAAGGCGCGCAATAGACCTGCCGGTGCGAGCCGCCGGCCGATCACGTCGACGCGCAGCGCGCGGCGGCCGGGACGCACGGAGGCGGCTGCCCGCTCTTCGACTTGGAGGAGGTGGCGGGCATGGGGCAGCAATGCCCGCCCATCGATGGTGAGCTGGGATCCCCGCGCAGTGCGGGTGAACAGCCGGACACCCAGGTCCTTCTCCAGCGCGGCGATGCGCTTGGAGACGGCCTGCTGAGTGATCGACAGATCGGCGGCGGCTCGCTGGAAGTGGCCTGCGTCCGCGACAGCGACGAAGGTGCGCACGGCATCGAGATCCATGCTGACCGACCTTAAGCGCACAACGGCACGTTGTGGCTCGCCGACGGAGCGGTTGTTTGATCTGCAGGCCATCTGCTCGCTTTGATTTTACTGGGCAACGTGACGTTGTGCAGGCGAGACGGCGAGGTGCGCTCGGCGTGGTGGGCAGGCGGTCGCTGGGCCGACAGTTTCAGTGGCTCTGGGCGGCCTATGCAGTCAGCACATTCGGCACGTGGCTGGCGTTCGACGCGTTTGCCTTGATCGCGATCCTGGTGCTGCACGCCGGACCGACCGCGGTGTCGGTGCTGGCCATGGCGGGGCCCGCGGTCGGGGCTGCTGTGGCGGTCCCCACCGGCCCGTGGGTGGAGTTCCGCCGCAAGCGGCCGGTAATGGTTGCAATGGACCTGACCCGATTCGCAGCGCTGATCAGCATTCCCGCCGCGTTCGTGTTGGAGTGGCTGAGCTTTGCCCAGCTCCTCCTCGTATCGGTCATCGTCGCCGCTGCCAACATCATCTTCCAGGCAGCTGGTGGCGCATGCCTCAAAGCGCTGGTGGAGCCGCAGGACCTGCTTGTCGCCACCGGACGGTTCGAGTCCACAACTTGGACCGCCACCGCCCTCGGACCGCCGCTCGGCGGAGCCGCGATTGGGCTCTTCGGGCCAGTGACGACCGTGGTGGCCGATGCGGTCAGCTACCTGCTCTCGGCAGCAGGGATCCGCGCGATCAGCGGGAGGGAGCCGCGGCCGATGCGGACCGATGCATCGCGGCTGCGAGCTGGCGACCTGATCGACGGGTGGCGGTACATCTTGAGCCACCCGGGGCTGCGCCCGCTGCTTTTCAACACCATCCTGGTCAACGGCCTGATCATGGCAACCGCCCCGTTGCTTGCCGTTCTGATGCTTGGCCACCTCGGGTTCGCACCCTGGCAGTACGGCCTGGCCTTCGCAGCACCCTGTGTCGGTGGCCTCATCGGTTCACGGCTGGCCTCCCGACTTGTCGCGCGGTGCGGGCAGCACAAGGTCATGCTCACTGCTGGCGCACTGCGCGCGTGCTGGCCTGCCGGGCTGACCTTCGTCCACTCGGGCGCTGCCGGGCTTGTGCTGGTCATCGCCGTCGAGCTTGGCTTGATCACGTGCATGGGGGTGTTCAACCCGGTATTCGCCACCTACCGGCTCGACCAAACCGCCGCAGATCGGCTTGCCCGCACCCTGTCCGCATGGTCGGTCACCAGCAAAGCCACCATCGCGGCCCTGACTGCCCTGTGGGGGCTGCTGGCCAGCATCACCAGTCCCCGCACCGCGATCGCGGTCGCCGGTCTGCTGCTGCTGACCACCCCGTTCCTGCTACCGCGCCAGGAGCACGCGCCACGGTGCGGGCCAGATGCACCAAGCCACACGACACCGAAACCACCGCCCTTGCAATCGGGTTCCGCGTCCGAGCGCACGCCTACTTCGCCGGTCCCGGGATCACCGGACTGATCCGGAACCATTACCGGCCACCGGCAATGCCGGTCAGCGGTGATGGCGGAATCGTTGCGCCAGTTCTGGATGATCTTCCCACCACAGCCGTGCTTGAGGGTGGGCGTCAAGTGAGGGAGTTGGCGAGCCAGCCGGAGTGGCAATTCCTGTTGCGGAGCCCGCCTCCACCGCGTCGAGTTCAGCATCGATGGCGGCGGCGTGACGTTGATCTTCGTGCATCATGCGGGTGACGACCGCGACGAGGAACGGCAGACCCGCGAGATCGCCGCCGATCCATAGCACCCCGGCACCGATGATCTGGTCGAGTCTCGGGTCCGGACCCCACCCCCGGTGCAGGGCCAAGTAGTACTGCGAGGCGACCAATGGACCCAGCCAGAGGATCAATCCCAATACGCCATCGAAGATCACCTCTGCGAAGCTGATGGCGATGCTGATCAGGTACGGGTCGGTGCGCGGGGACGGATCGAGCCGGAATCGAGTCCAGAAATACAGGAATCCGGCGATCACGAGCCCCACGCCGACCGCCGCGCCCACGGCCGCCGACCGCAGGCTGGCTTCATACAGCGGCGTCAGATACACGAGGTACAACGGCGCGATCAGCATGGCCGTCATCACCAGCGGGAAGGTCAGCAGTCGAGCCGCTCGGCTGTGCAGGATTCGGCTAGCCCGCTGCCTGGCCAGACGGGGAAGGGTGTCGCGCAGCAGGGTCAGCGGTGCGCCCAGTGCCAGGAACATTGGTGTGATCATCAACAGCACGATGTTCTGCACCGCGCGAGCCCAGAACAACGTGCCGGCATAGAGCCCGATGACGGTCACCGTCACCAGCAGGATCGACATCAGACCGGCCAGAAACCACCACAGTCGGCCCCTGGGCCAGACCTTGCCTTGCTGGTGTAACCGCCGCATGCCCAGCCCGTAGGCCACGGCGAGCGCGGCCACTACCACTAGCGCCCCCACGTTGGGAGTCCACGCCGTGGCTAGCCGGTCCCAGGTCAGCACCGGAGGCACGGAAACGATCACGGTGACCTCCAAGCGCTCGACTGCACTGCCTGACCGACCGCAGTGACCTGCCCACAGGCTGCCACCTGAGATGTTGGTGCAGCGTCTAGCCGGTGGATGAGCACACTGCGGGACCACCCATTTCCACTACCGTGACAGCTGTGACGTCGCTCGAGGTCGTCTTGATCATGGTGGGCGTTCCGCTGGTCATCATTGTGGTGTTGGGGTTGCTGACCTTGGGACCGCACTTGTTGCGGGATCGGCGGTCGCGCTCCGGCAGGCAATGACGGTGGTGCGGGCGCCGGCTACCGGCCGGGGTGTTGAGCTCGGCTTGCTGGTGTTTGCCACCGAGCTCGCCATCTGCCCGGGCAACTAACCGCGTCGGGTGGTTCCGCGTGTCTGCTCGCCGGGCCAGTCGTTGATCTGAGACGTGAGCAGTGACAAGGCCACGACAGCGGCAAGCGTGCAACCGGGAAATGAGCCCCCGGGGCGTTGGCGTATCCCCAGCTGGGTTTGGCAGTACGGGGTACGCGGGCTGGTCTCCGGCGGTGCGCTGGCGTGCGCAAGTCTGGTAGTGGCGGTCTTGGGCACGGTAGCTGCTCCGTTGCCTGACCGGGGCCTAGCCTCGCCCTCCCCGGTGGCGATGGCCGCACCTGCGGCGCTACCTGATGTCCCTGAGCCTGACGCCGCGCCGGTGGCGCCGTCCGCGCCATCCACCAGCGGCGGGCCTGCCCGGACCGTCACGATCCCGGTGCAGATTCCCGCGCAGGCGACCCCACCGGGTGGACCGCAACTGGCCTACGCCGCCTGGGCTGCCCGGCTGTCTCGGGTCACCGGGATCTCAGTCCGGGCGTTGGAGGCCTACGCCAACGCACATGCGGTTCTGGCTGCAAGCCATCCCAACTGCCATCTCACCTGGGTGACGTTGGCCGGTATCGCGGCGGTGGAATCCCAGCACGGCACCATCGGGGGCCGCACCCTGCTGCCTGATGGCCGGCCCTCCTCACCGATCATCGGTGTCCCGCTGGATGGCGCCAACGGCAACCGCGCGATTGCCGCCACCGATGGCGGTCTGCTGACCGGGGACAAGGTCTGGGAACACGCCGTGGGGCCCTTCCAGTTCATTCCCTCAGCTTGGGCAGTCTGGCGCGCCGATGCACACGGCGACGGCAAGACCGACCCACAAAACATCGACAACGCCGCTCTGGCCGCCGCGAAATACCTGTGCGCCGACAACCGCAACCTGGCCAACGGGGAAGATTGGTTACGGGCAATTCTGTCCTACAACAACTCGCTGGATTACGCCAAATCGGTCTACGGATTCGCCCAGGTGTACGCCCGTAACGCCCGGGGTATCACCTGAGCGCAGGAGGTAGGGTTTGAGGGCTGGTACTCCGCCATCTGGTGCGCGGGTTTTCGTCGGCGGATCACCCGGGAGATCAGGTAAATGACGATGAGCACGTTGAGTACTAGGCCGCCGACTTTCGGCCAGGTCGGGTGCTTAAGCAGTTTCTGAACTCCAGGAATGAGCAACAACGCTGTCGATACGATAGTCAGGTATTCACCCCACCGTCGGCGACGCAGCAGGCCATAGCCTTCCACTGCCTCCAGCGCGCGGTACCCCACGGCGGATCATCCCGTCCCGCTGGGCCTGCCGTGGCCCGAACCCCGCCACCGTGCGATCAGCCGGCCGGTCTCGTTGCGGCTCGGGTCCAGGCCGACCTGTTCGGCAAAACGTCGCCCGAGGTCCGTCCAATCGGCATGGGCATGGGTCACCAAGACCACACCAACGCCGATCAGAACGACGGCGCGCAGGCCCCGCTCCACGGTCAGTAATGGCAGCAGCCGGTCCCGATCCTGGCTGCCACGGTGGTCGGCGGAACGCTGCGGTGCTCTCGCCGTACCGGACTGCTCCGCCGCTGGCGCCATGGTGTGATCTTGCCGGGGTCGCGCTGGGCTGTCCACATTTGATCAGCCCACCCAACTCCTGATAGAGAAACATATCGGGGTTTGGGTGCATGTATGCATTATTGAGCTTTACCGATTTTGCCCGTGAATGGCGGTTGCGCGGAGTTGACGTCTTTGCCCTTTAGATGGGTATTGGCCATCCGTTGTTCTCATCTGGGGGACCGGATCTGTCATATCTGCCAACTACCCATGCCCGTACCAGAGAAGGTGCGGGCTTAGCGGTTGTGCTGAGTCGACGGCCAGCGGTGCATGAGTTGGCTCGATGGGTGCGCCCAAGCCGGTGCGTGTACGGGTCGGTGAGGACCTCCTGCGCAGCAGCTCTTCGACCCTGGCGCTGGCAACAGGGTGATGGTGCTCGAGCACGTGGAGGACAGTGGAGCGGTTCATTGAACTTGTGCTGCGGCACCGCCGTGGGGTGGCCCTGCTGTGGCTCGTGCTGTTTGTCGGCGGGCTGCTGACCGCCGGCCAGTTGGTGGACCGGCTCTCGTTCGACTTCTCGTTGCCCGGTCAGCCTGGATACGAGACGGAAAAGCAGCTGGTTGCCACCTACGGCGTCAGCTCGGCCGACACGCTGGTGCCGGTACTGACCGTGGCGGAGGGCGAGACAGTGCAAGGCCGCCGAGCCGACGTGGCGGCGGTCTTCGACACAGTGCGAAAGCAGTTGCCGCAGTTGCGGGTGGTGGATCTGGCCAGCGCCAGAGACGACTCCTTTGTCTTCGACGGCGGCCGCAGAACATTCGCGCTGGTACAAGGCGGCCTGCCCACTGGTTTCGGACCCGGAACCGAGGCAGCGCTGGCGCCCGTGCTGCACCAAGCAGCTGCTGCACGTGGCCTGGACAGCGGGCTAACGTCTTACGCGCTGCTGTCAGCCGGCGGCAACAGGTCGGGACCCAGTGTGCTGGTGGAGACGCTTCTTGGCGCACTGGGTGCGTTGGTCGTGCTGGCCTTTGTGTTCGCGTCTTTGCTGGCACTGGTGCCCCTGATGATCGCGGCGGTGTCCATCCTCACCACGTTCTTGCTGGTTTTGGGATTGACGTATCTGACCGCGGTGAGTTTTGTCGTGCAGTTCCTCATCTCGCTGGTCGGGCTCGGCGTGGCCATCGATTACTCGCTGCTCTTGGTTTCGCGCTGGCGGGAGGAGAGGGCGCACGGCCACGACAATCGCGCTGCGGTCGTGATCGCGACGTGCACCGCGGGACGTGCGGTGCTTGCCTCCGGGCTGACCGTGGGCATCAGCCTGCTGGCCCTGCTTGTCGTGCCGGTGCCGTTCCTGCGCAGCATGGGGTTTGGCGGATTACTCATCCCGCTGGTCAGCGTCGCGGCGGTACTGACCTTGCTGCCGGTGCTGCTGGCCAGCGTCGGCCCGCGGCTGGACTGGCCGCGTATCCGACACGAAGGCGTCGCGTCGCGTGGCTGGACGGCGTGGTCGCGCGGCATCGTGGCCCGGCCTTGGCTCGCGGCCGGCGCCGCCATGGTGACGTTGGGACTGCTGATCGCACCGGTGTTCGGTCTCCGGATCGGCCAAGCGGGCATCGACTCGTTGACCAACAGCGGTCCCGCCTACCAGGTCGTTACCCAGCTGCGCCAGGGCGGCGTGGGTGCCGGCGTGCTGACCCCCGTCGAGGTGCTGGTACCCGCCAACCGGGCCGACATTGCGGTGAAGGCAACTCATGGTGTGGCCGGCGTGCGCACTGCTGTGGTGGGCAGTACCCGCGATGGCACTGCGCTCATTGACGTGCTGCCCTACCGGGAGACTGTGGACAGCGACGGCGCTGCGGTAGTCGAGGCCGTACGCACGGCAGTGGAAGCAGCCACCGGGGGAAAGGTGGGCATTACCGGCGCGGGCGCCGCTGTGCAGGACTACTCCACAGCGGTCTACAACAACTTTCCCTACGTGCTGCTCGTCGTCGCAGCTATCACCTTTGTGCTGCTCATGCGGACGTTCCGGTCAGTGTTGCTGCCGTTAAAGGCTGTGGTGCTGAATCTGGTGTCGCTGGCTGCGGTGTTCGGCTTCGTCGTGTTGTTCTGGCAGCAGGGCCACGGCTCGCAGGCAGTATTCGGCATCGCACCAACCGGCGCGATCTCATTCTGGTTGCCTGTGATCATCTTCGCGTTCCTGTTTGGTCTGTCCATGGACTACGAGGTGTTCATCCTGGCCAGGATGCGCGAGGAGTACGACGCGTCGGGTTCGACTTCGGCCGCTGTGGTGGGTGGGCTGGGCCGGACCGGGCGCCTGGTCACTTCGGCCGCGCTTATCTTGTTCTTCTCCTTTGCCGCGCTGGCCTCGGCGCCTACCACCGACGTCAAGGTGCTGGGCACCGCGCTAGGGGCGGGCATCCTCATCGACGCCACTGTGGTGCGGGCTCTGCTGGTACCCGCATTGGTCAGGCTGCTTGGCAAGTGGAATTGGTGGCTGCCCAGTTCACTTGCCGGGCTGCTGCGTGTCCAGCCTTCGCCACTTGCATCGGACGGCCCTGATCGACACCGAATCACGCACGGTCGGCACCGAGCCGGTGATCGGCGACTGCGTCCGCGGTCACTACCGACGAATGCGGCTACGGGCCTGCCTGAGGTTAATCAGCGTCCCGGGTCGGTGGAGCGTCCCTGCGCGCTCAGCGGGCACGTGCGTCAGGGCGACGGCGGCTCACTGGCCGCTGCCTCGCTGACCCTTATTGATCTGGCCGGGCAGCAAGTTGGCCTAACCCACACCGGTGCGGATGGCTCCTACCGGATGGTCGCCCGCATCGAAGGCACCTATGTCCTGGTTGCGATAAGGGCATCCCACCCACCCAGCGCATCCGTGCTCACTCTTCACGGCCAAGCGACTGAGTATGACGTGATCTTGCCCGGCAGCCGCATACCGGCTGGAGTGGGCCGCCGCATCACAAACAACGACGGGCACGGCGGTGCGCAAGGCCCGGATGAACCTCCAGCCGTCGTTGCGCACAACGCTGGTATGAGGACTTCGTCAGGCACTGACTAATCACAAAGCCACGGAGAGCCATGCCGGGTCCACCCTGCTCCTGATTGCCGCCTGGCCGGGGGAACCTCAGTCGGCTATCGAGGTGCGCAGAACTAGGCTGTCCTGATGACGTGCCGTATCGAAGTTTTCCTCCGCAGCGGCCAGGTCATCGACCTCGAGGTTCAGGATGGAGAGGACCACGCCTTCGCTGCCGCGGTGCACGACGCTTGGTCGTCGCCCGACTCGCCGATTACCCGCCTGGCCATCGGTGACCAGGCCGTAGTTCTGGCCAGCGAGGTCGTTGGGTACCGGCTTCACGGCTCGGTGTTGCCGGAGTCAAGTGGGCTGTAAAGGCCCAAGCTTGAAGATCAGCTAATCAGGGACGGCGCCAGTGACGGGGAGGTCGGGGAATGGTCACTGCCACGGTCCGCCAGCTGGGCAGGAACACGAGCAACTCCAACGGGCGCTGTCACCCCAGCCGGACGTACTGGTCTCGCCATGCCGCGGTGATACCAGCGGTGTTGTCTTGATGACCGACCATGGGTCACAGGAGGGAAGTCGCGGCTCGCTGGACAGAGCGGTCGAACTGCTCACCGGAGTGGCGCCGTTGTCGATCGACGCTCGACATTTCCTGGAGGGAGGTCCTGGCCGAGCGCGCGTAGTTCCGGGTGGTGTGCAGTTGGAAGTCGCATCCGCGGGGCTTGTCGCCAGACCGAAGGTAGTGATCATTTATGAGATTCCTCCGGCCGATCGTCGGCGGCTGGAGGCGTTTCAAGGTCATCTACCGGTCCAAGGGCCGCTGTCTTTGAGTGCGAACGTGCAAGCGTGGCGCAATGCCACGGACAAAAAGCTCGCGGCCGAGTGTTTCCGGCGCGAGGGCGTCGCTCACATGGACACGATCGCCTTGCGCCGCCCAGAGCCTGAAATCGCATACGAGGCCTTTGAGCGACTGGGTGGCAATGTCTGGGCGCGACCAAGGGTGGGAGTGGGTGGCCGTGACGTTTTCCACCTGACAACCCGAGATCAGCTAGATGCTGCGGCTCGGCATTACGCTGCCACGGGCCAGGACTGGTTGATATCCCGTGACGCTGGCAACTTCACCACCGACGGTCGGCGTCACCAGTTTCGGGTGGTGGTGCTGCATGACCAGGTACTGCGGGTGTGTGAACATGTGCAAGCTAACCTTGATGCGCCGTGCAACGAGTCGCAGGGTGCGATCTCCACGGTCGTGCCCGTGGAGCAGTTTCCGTTGCAATACCGGCGTCTGGCGATAGCTGCGACGCGATCGTTGGGTTTGCGCTTCGGTGGGGTCGATCTTGCCATCGAGAATGGTGGCGTGATCTTCGAGGTGAACGTGCATCCCACACTTGCAGTTCCGGGCGGAATTGAGTCAGTCGCCATCCCGTTCGTCGAAGCTCATCTGCCGAATCCGTGCCGGTCGCAAAGGTCGTGACGACCGCTTCGGTGGTGCGCACACGAGCCGAAACCGTAGTCGGCCGCGCAGTTCGCAATGGCGGGTGATCAAAGTCGCAAAGCGCGCCTTCGCCGTTCATAGTCACGGCATAGTCGGGCGGTTCGCTCAGCCGATCGGCTTGGGACAGTGCGGTGCGGAATGCGTGCCGATACCGTAGCCAGGGGTGAGGATGCCGTGCGGATCGAACTCCTCCTTGGCCGCCTGTAGCTGCCGCCAGCGCGGCCCGAAATGAATGCGCCAATCCGCGGCGGACATCGGCACGGAGTTGATCGGATACGTGACCCCACCGCAGGCAACAGCTCGGTCATGAACCACCCGGTTTGCCTCGATCATGGCGGCGACGTCTGCGGGGTTGTCGACGCTGGCGGTGCGCAACAGTGCAAACAGCCAGGCTAGTTTCGAGTCAGGCGATCGCGTCAGCAGTGTGTGTAACCGGTCGGTGCGGATTGGATACAGCAGGACCAAGCCGGACTGGCCCAGCTCAGCGGCGGTAAGTCTGGCCAGGATCTCACCGACGAGCGACGCGGTGGCCGCTGAAGGTAGCACGACGGTGAGCCAGGCATGTGGGTAACTCCATTCCCCACTGTCCCGCAGCGCTGCCTCGCCAGGAGCCATCCGGTGCGCAAAATCCCGGTAAGAGATGTCGTCAATTTCGTCGGCGATGGTGCCGTAATCTTGACCATCGATCCGCGTCGCGTCGACAGGTGTTCCTGGTGGCATGTAATAAAGGGCCGCCTCAAGAAGGTACTGCCAAACTCCGGGTGCTGCCGGGAAGATCTGGCCCTGAACGAAATCGAATTTCCCATGGTTGATGAGGTGATGCTGAGCGGCGAGAAATGTCGTGAGGTCGCGATACTGTAGCCGGTATCGTCGAACACGGGAAGCGGCCGGAATCACGCGCAGGGTAGCGCTGACGATAATCCCGCATTGCCCAAGCCCGGCCCGGGTCGCATCGAACAATCTTCGGTTCTGCCGCAGCGAGCATGTCACCAGCCGGCCGGTTCCGGTCACTACAGACAGCTCCTCGACACTGTCGACCTGGAATCCGTGCTGGTGACTAGTACCGCCTGCGCCGCCCACGGACAGGGTGCCGCCCACCGAGGTGCCCAAGTAATCGGTAAGCACCGCGGGCGTGCGCCCGGCAGCAAGAGTGGCGTCCAAGACGTCACTCCACCGGGCACCGGCCTGCGCAGTGACCCGGTCGGCGCGCACGTCGCTCACCAGGTTCAGCTTCGCCATGTCGATCACGATGCCGCCGTTGGTCTGCGCCTGCCCATAAGTGGAGTGACCACTACCGCGCGCCGCGACGCTGAGCCCGGTCTTGCCGGCGAACTCAACGATGGCGGCCACGTCGGCCACCCCACCGGGACGTAGCACCGCACGCGGGCGGCGATGGACCGCATGACCGAAGTCCTCGGCGGCCCAGCGGAGGCTGGACTCGTCGCACACCAGCTGCCCAGCGAGCTCGGGCACCAGCACGGCTGCCGGACTGTCCCGGCCAACCCACGTACGGGTAACCGGATCAAACGCAACCGGCCACGAGAACCCCTGCTGACTCACGCCATCCTCCGGTATGCCTCAGCCGTGTGGTTGATGGGTGAAGCTCGATCGTTGGCGACGATATCGACGTCACGGCACAACATGCCCGTTCAGTGAAAGTGCTTGGCCACCCCAAAGAGCATCGTCGTGGGCAATAGGGCTGATCATTTGCATCAACAGGATTTTCACCGCTTCCCCGCACGAAGCTGATCAATAATTTAAATAGTCAGAGAGGGATATGGTTGTCATTGCCCGGGGTGAAGCCGGCGGCTGAAGCGTATTCTGACAATGCTTGATTTAACATATCGGGAGTGGCGCCGTCGTTGAGCTGGGCTTGTAGGTGGTCGGCGGCGAGGGGGGCGAGTAGGGCATGGGCCAATATGCCCGCGTATGCCGGTTGGTGACCGGCTTGTTGGAGCAGTATGTCGAGGTGTTGTTTCCAGAAGCGGTAGGCGCCGATGCGGTAGCGCGCGCCGGGACTAGCGGTTTCGGACATGCGCAGAAGATCGAGGTTGGCCAGAGCGTAGTCCAGGTAGGCCGCGACGAACGCGGTGATCCGCTGGTGGGGTTCGGCGCCCGGGCCTAGGGGCGGTGTGCCGCGCAGGATGGCTTGTTGCAGGCTGCGTTCACGGTCGTCCAGGAGCGCTGCGGCGAGACCTGATTTGTCGCCGAATCGTCGGAACAAGGTGCCTTTGCCTACCCCGGCTGCTGCGGCTATCGCATCAAGGCTGACCGCGGTGACGCCACATTCGTCGAACAGACGTGCGGCCGCATCGAGGATTTTGCGTCGGTTGCGGGCCGCGTCGGCCCGTTCGGGCCGCGGCTTTGGGTGAGCCGCGGTTGACGAAGCGGACCGCGGTCCTATAGCGTCTACCGGCATAAGCGGACTGTAGTCCAGTCGGGGACTGCCGTCCATTCACGGAAAGGGCACGGAGCTGTGACCACTTTGATCAGTCGTGCAGAGCTGAAGGCCAGGATCGATGCGGGCAGTGTCGTGCCGGTGGATGCGTTGCCGGAAAGTTACTACGTCCAGCGGCATCTGCCCGGTGCGCTCAATCTGGTTGCTGAAGATGTGGAGCTCCGTGCGGCCACTCTGCTGCCCGACAAGAACACCGCGATCGTCACTTACTGCTCGAACGCCGCATGTCCCAACAGTGGGCAGGTGGCGGCGAAGTTGGAAAGTTTGGGTTACCGCAACGTAGGCAAATATGCCGACGGCATCCAGGACTGGGTCGAGGCTGGCCTGCCGACCGAGTCTGGGATCCCGGCGCGGCGTTGAAGCACACCACCGGTGTCCCTGGTGTCGCTGTATTTGTGCAGTGGTCTGTCACTGCCACGATGAGATCGCCGCCCTGTCGACGTCATACCGATCGGAAGACGGCGACAAGAGGTGAGACGATGCGAAACCGCGCATTGCAAAAGCTCGACATGCTCCTCGGGAACTGGACCCTGACGCTGTCGAACGCATGGTTCCTCGACAGCCTCGACACCCAGCTCCGCGGCGCAGCGACGATCGAGTGGCTTGGCGACGCATTCGTTGTCTTACGGTCAGACCTCGAGGGCGATCGGGCATGGGATTTCGTGATCGGCCGCAGCGACCCTCACGAGACCTACACCGCGCTCTACCACGACAAGCGGGGGGTATGCCGGGTATTTCAGA
>Ga0213881_10000312_pt1 | contig 35539 bp, 34 predicted proteins | sample BarmaccoBMER_R08_FD_160104 | JGI IMG/M metagenome (GOLD analysis project Ga0213881, IMG submission 160104) | Barbacenia macrantha exposed rock microbial communities from rupestrian grasslands, the National Park of Serra do Cipo, Brazil - ER_R08 ...
CGCGCCCGCGGCACCGCCCGCGAGCGCCGCCGCGGCCACCGGCCCCAGCGACCCGCGCAGCATCGCGGCACGTCGCACCGCGGTCACCGGTACCGAGGCCGCTTTGGCCACGGCATCGGTCATCACGCCTTCCAGCGCGCCCTGCCGCAGTTCCCCGCCGATCAGCCGGACCAGGAACTCCTGCTCGGCACCGGTGGCCCGGGAGAACAGCGCCCCGACCAGTTCCTTGCGCGCCAGCGTCGACCCCTTGCCCGACACCGCGCCGATGGCGGACAGCCCGGCGTCGACCTCGCTCAGCGACAGCGAAGCCGAGGCGGCGGCCGGGAACCCGTCTCGCAGCGTCGCCCATCCCACTCCGATCTGCCGTTGCGGCAGTTCCCCGGACAGGTAGGCGACCGCGATCGGCACCTCCAGCGGTCCGGCCTCCCGCAAGGCGCCGGCCAGCAGGTCTATCTTCGCCAGCCGGCCGCTGGTCGCCGTGACCTGGGCCGACACCGCGACGAGCTCAGCAAGCAGCATGCTCTATTTTTACGGCTCGGCTCGCCTCCGGGCCGCTTTGGGGCACCGCCTTCCCTCCTCGCTCGTGCCTCGCTCGTCAGTCCAGGCGGTGCCGCGGCCCTTTGGCTCGCTCGCCGCGCCGGCGCCCCCGCTCACCGGTCCACAGCCAGTACCCGACCGGGAACAGCCGCACATGCAGGTGGTCGTCCACCAGTCCCCACAGCCCGCGCCGGGCGATCAGCACCACGGCCATGGCCACGAGGCCGAGCACGATCAGGTACCACGCGTTGTAGGACTGGAGCGTCTGCTGGAGCACCATGTACACCGCGGTGCCGAGGATCGGGCCCTCGATGGTGCCCAGCCCGCCGATGATGGCCGCGAACGCCATCTCGGCCGTCCACTGGATGCTGAACACCGCTCCCGGCTGCACCTGGAGCTGGCTTATCGCCAGGACGCCGCCGGCCGCGCCGCAGCCGACGCCGGCCACCACGTACACGAGCATCCTGGCCAGCCCGACCCGCGCTCCGGAGCTGCGCGCGGCCACTTCGTCGTCGCGGATGGCGGTGAGCACCAGGCCGAGCCGGCCGCGCAGCAGGATGTACATGGTGGCCAGCGCGATGACGGTCACGGCCAGCCCGATCCAGTACGTGTACGCGGTGAGCAGGGTGCCGGTGAACCCGGACAGGCCGGGCAGCGGCATGCCGGTGCCGCCGCCGATCGAGGAGAACCGCTCGATGATCAGCATGACGGTCGCGGCCAGCACCCAGGTGGCGATCGCGAAGTATCCGGTGCGCAGCCGCGAGACCAGCCACCATAGCGGCAGCGCGGCCACGCCGCAGCCTATCGCGGCTACCGGCAGCGCGGCGAACGGCGACACGCCGTGGATCGCGAAGATCAGCACGAAGTACGCACCGAGCCCCACGAACGCCTGCTGCCCCACTGATACCAGCCCGGCGTATCCGGCCAGCAGGTTCCACATGCTGGCCAGGGTGAGCACGATGAAGCCCTGCAGCATGATGGTGGTGGTGCCGGAGTAAACGATGTAGGGGAACAGTGCCAGCACCACGACGACGACCAGCGCGCCTGCTCCCGTCCAGGCGACGTTTCGCCGCGATCGCGTTATCCGGTAACTTTCCAACGAACGTTCTGTGGTATCACTGACCAGGCTCATGACTGCGCCCTCCTGGCGGTGAGGCCCTGCGGCCGTAGCACGAGCACGGCGAGGAAGACGAGGTATCCGGCCAGCACCTCGTAGGAGATGTTGATCTGCGCGCCGATCTGCTGGGCGACGCCGAGTACCACGCCGCCGAGCAGGGTGCCCCACAGCGAGCCGAGGCCGCCGATCACCACCGCCGCGAACGCGAACAGCAGGATGGTGTCGGTGCCGGTGGTCGGCTGGAGCTGGGAGTACATGCCGTAGGCGATGCCGGCCAGCGCGACCGTGCCGAACGCCACTGCGGCCGCGATGCCGAACACGTGACGGTAGTCCGCCCCGCAGAGCTGGGCGGCCTCCCGGTCATCGGCGACGGCCCGGATCAGCCGGCCGTACTTGGAGGCGGACAGGAAGTACTGGAGGCCGAGCAGCACCGCCACCGCCACCGTGAAGATCACCACGAGCAGGTAGGCGATCTGGATCTGCGAGCCGAGCTTGAACGAGTCGCTCACCAGGGCCAGCCCGGTGCCGATCGCGCGGCTGTTGGCGGTGAAGAACTGGAGCAGGCCGTTCTCGATCACCGCCGACAGGCCGAACGTGACCATGAGCGTGGTGAGCACGCTCCGGTTGAGCGCGGTCTGGAGGATCGTGCGCTGTAGCACGTAGCCGACCACCGCCATGAGCGGGACCACAATGAGGAACGACCACAGCACCGGGATGTGCGTGACGGTGATGACGCCGACGGCCACGTAGCCGGCCACGACCGCGAGATCGCCGTGGGCCAGGTTGACCACCTTCATCACGCCGAACATCAGCGACAGGCCGCAGGCGAACAGCGCGTAAAGCCCGCCGGTCAGCACGCCCTGGATGATCGCGTTGACCCATGCCATAACTGGTTGCTCCCCTGAAGCCCGAAGTAGGCGGCCTCGACCTGCTCGGCGGTTACGTCGGCCGGTCTGCCCTCCAGCGTGCTGCGGCCTTCCAGCAGGCAGTGGATGTGCGTGGCGACTCGCAGTGTCTGGCTCACGTCCTGCTCGACCAGCACCACGGTGAGCCCGGTCGCCAGGATCTGCGGCAGCATGCCGTAGATCCGCTGGACGACGACCGGCGCCAGGCCAAGCGACAGTTCGTCGAGCAGCAGCACGCGGGGGTTGGCCACCAGCGCCCGCCCGATGGCCACCGACTGCTGCTCGCCGCCGGACATCTGCGCGGTGCGCTGGTTCCTGCGGTCGCGCATCCACGGGAACAGCTCGTACACCCGGTCGGTCGTCCACGGGCCCCTGCGCGCGTACGTGGCTCCGACCTGGAGGTTCTCGTCCAGCGTGAGGGAGGGGAACAGCCGTCGCCCTTCGGGCACCATGACGATTCCCCTGGTCGCACGGCGCTCGGGCCGCAGCCCGGTCACATCCGTGCCGTCGAGCAGGATCGATCCCTCGGTCGGGCGGTGCAGGCCGCAGATCGTGCGCAGCAGCGTGGATTTGCCGGCGCCGTTGGCGCCGATGATGGCGTACACCTCGCCGGGAAATACCGCGAACCTCACCCGGTCCAGCGCCCGGAGCTGGCCGTGGTGCACGGTCAGGTCGCGGACCTCCAGTAGTGCTTGCTGGTCAGTTCGCTCGCTCACCATTCCCTCCGCGCCAAGGCCTCGCTGCGCTCGGCCGGCTTGGAGCCACGGCGGCAACCGCCGCCCCTCCGGGACGGCAACCGCCGCGGCGCTCGCGTTCGCTCGCTCACGTGCTGCTCCGTTCGCCATCGGCTGTGATCTCGGCCTCCAGCGCTCCGCCGGTCAGGGACGCGGTGACCTCGGTGCCGAGGAACACCTCGCGGACCGCCTGATTGGCCAGTACTTCCGAGGGATCGCCGTCGCCGACGAACTTTCCCCCGGCCAGGCAGATGAGCCGGCCGACCACGGCGGTGAGCGCCCGCACCACGTGCTCGATCCAGATCACCGCGGTGCCCTCGGCGTTGATGCCGCGGACGATCTCGACGAGCTGGGCGACCTCGGGGTCGGTCAGGCCGCCGGCCACCTCGTCGAGAAGCAGCAGGTCCGGTCGCGACGCCAGCGCCCGGGCCAGTTCCAGCCGCTTGCGAGCAAGCAACCCCAGCCGTTCTGCCGGAATGTTCGCCTGCCCGGCCATGGCGGTTCGCTCCAGCGCGTGCACAGCCGCGTCGTAGCTGGCCTTGCGCCGCAACCCGGCGCCCTGCTGGGCCGCGACGAGCACGTTCTCGAACACCGTCATGTCGGTGAACGGCCGCGGCACCTGGTACGTGCGGCCGATCCCGAGCCGGCACCGGGCCGCCGCGTCCAGCTTCGTGACGTCCCGTCCGGCGAACGAAATCCGGCCGGCCGCCGGGGACAGGTCGCCGGAGATGAGGCCGAACAGGCTGGTCTTGCCCGCCCCGTTCGGCCCCACGATCCCGACCGTGTCCCCGGGCCCGACGGCCAGCGACAGGTCCTCCGCGATGACGACCCGGCCGAACCGTTTCGTCACCTGGTCCAGTTGCAGTAGCGGCTCACTCACGGGCTGGTCACGCGTTGGTCGGCTTCAGGTCGCCGGTGATCTTGGCCTGGGGCAGCAGCGTGTTGTCGACGACCTTGGCCTCGAGCTGGTACTTGGTGCCCCGCTGCCACTGGATGCCGACCGGCGGCGTGATCACCACACCGGGCGCGGGCGCCTTGCTGGATGTGAAGTCCATGGGACCTGCGAGGCCTTGGATGTTGACCTTGTGGATCGCGTCGGCCACCGCGGCCTTGTCGTGCGGGTCGTCTACCGCGGTCAGCGCGGCGTGGGCTATCTCGAACAGGGTGTAGTTGCTGATGTTGGCGTTCGGCTGCCCGAGGCCGGCCGCCTCGTAATCGTTGGCCATCTGCTGACACGTCTCGCCGGTGAACGAGGAGGTCCACGGGAGGGAGGCGGTCCACCAGGTGTCGGTGGCGACGTTCTCCACCAGCGAGCCCAGCGCGTAGGCGTCCGGCGGGAACAGCAGCACCTTGGCCACCGTGGCCAGCTTGGGCCTGAAGCCCTGCTGTACGGACTGCTTCCACATCGTGGCGAAGTCGGGCGGCAGCGGCACGTTGGTGAAGAAGTCGGCGCCCCCGGACTTGAACGCGGAGATCATCGAGGAGTAGTTGCCGGTCCCGTCGGTGTACGGCGAGGACAGGTCGAAGGTGTAGCCGGCCGCTTTCGCGATCGGCGGGAACACCGCGCGGAAGGCGTTGCCGTCGGAGTCGTTGGGGAACGCGGCGGCGACGACCTTGCTGGTGCCGAGCTGGCTGTGGATCCGGTTCCACATCGGGATGAAAGCCTGGACCAGGTGCTCGGCGCCGAGGAAGTACATCACCACGTACTTCGGCTTCAGCGTCGGCTTCTGCGGGTTGCCGCCCAGGTTGATGTACCACGATTCCCACGGGATGTTGGCGCAGATCAGCGGCGTACCGAGGGTTTCCGCCGTGCTGGCCACCGCGTTCACGGTTTCCGGCGTGCTGGAGGCCAGCAGCAGGTCCACGCCGTCGGCGTTGATCGCCTGCTGGGCGAGCTGTCCGGCCCGGGTCACAGAGGACTGAGTGTCGTAGGACTTGATGGTGACCGAGTAGGTCTTGCTACCGACCTTGAACCCGTTCTTGTAGGGGCTGGTCTGCTGGATCTTCGAGATCACCCAGTTGTCGGGCGCGCCGAACCCGGCCAGCCCCCCGGTGAGCGGGTGGATCCAGCCGATCTTGATCGATCCGCCGCTGGCGCTGGCGCCGCCACCGCTGCTGCTGCTGGTGGTGTTGCTGGGGCCGGCGCCCTTGATGCTGGAACTGCACGCCGCGAGCAGTCCGCCGCCGCCCACCACGGCCGCGCTGGCGCCCGCCGCCCGCAGCAGCCCACGCCGGCTGAGGTCCGTCGCCTGGCTGTCTGAGCGGATGCCGCCTGACTGCGCACTCTGATCAGTCATAGTGCAATCGATCTCCTTCGATGCCGCGCGCCGTGCGCGGGGACCACGTATTTACTTGCTGGGGGGAAGCCATCCCCCCCGGCCCCCCTGGCACTTGGCTGGGGAAGCCATCCCCCAGAACCCCCCTGGCACTTGGCTGGGGAAGCCATCCCTCAGGCGCCTGGCATTTGACCGGGGGAAGCCATTCTCCGGCCCCTGACAAGTGCCGCCGTCGTGGGCGGCGCCGCCAGGACTCCATCATCCCATTACTTAGTGGCACTATGCGACCGCAAACTGTGATATTCCCTTATAAATTCTTCGGGTCCAGCGTCGGGGCCCGCCGGCCGCGTGGCCGACGATTTCGTGCGCTCTGCGAACGAACGTACATATCTAGAACAGTAGGGCAACGCTAGGATGCCCGTTTGGCGTAGTCAATGCACGTTATGTAACTGTTTCATCTCGTGAGACTGACGACGTCGTCGGGCTCGCGCCGTCACTTCTGACCGCGCCGAAGCCGATGGCGGCGTCCCGCCAGCCGAGGTCCGTACCCTGCGGCGAGCGTTCCGACGATAATATTTCGAAACCAATATTGTCAACAATTTTCGTTACAATACTCCCGCCCGGCGCTCAGGCCTCCCGCAACCAGACCCACCCCACGGCACCCCGCGCGAAGACCGTCCTTTGCCCCCGCCCTGCCGCGACGCTCCCTGTCGCGCCGACCAGCGCCCAGCCTCCTCCTCCCCGGTTCCTTCTTCCCGGTTCCTTCTTCCGTCCGCCTTCTTCGGTCCGTCCGTCTTCTGTGCTCCCGCTTCTGTGCTCCCGCTTCCGTGCTCCCGCTTCCGTGCTCTCGCTTCTGTGCTCTCGCTTCCGTGCTCTCGCTTCCGTGCTCTCGCTTCCGTGCTCTCGCTTCCGTGCTCTCGCTTCCGTGCTCTCGCTTCCGTGCTCTCGCTTCCGTGCTCCCGCTTCCGTGCTCCCGCTTCCGTGCTCCCGGGCCCGTTCCCATAAGGCGACATTTCATGACACGTCCCTGAGAGCCCCTCGGGGGACCGGCCCCGCCTGCGGCCTTGCTGGTCCAAGATCACCCCTTTGGCCCCGATATGCCCAGTGTTAAGGGTGGAAGCTTGGAGTCCTGCGGATGAAAGGGTGCCGGTTTCCGGCGCCTAAGTTTCCGTGGGGCTCTTATCTTCCGCGCCGACAAGAGGGGGACCGGCGTCACGCGGGGCGAATGTCGGAACATGGGCGAAATGTCCAGTCTGGCGGGCGGCTGCGGGGGGGCGCGACGGTGGTCGCGGCGGTGATTTGCCGGAACTGGGCATCACGGTCCGGCCGGAACTGAGCACTGGCTGAAGCTGAGGTGTGACGGGAAGAGGGCGGCGCGAGGGGCGGAAGGGGTCTGATCGCGGCGACGATTATTATCTTGCGGCGGTTGTCTGGCAGAATGTGATGCTGACCGCCAGGCTGTGCGACGCCCTCTCCTCGTTCGCCCGGCCAGGCTCATTTGAGCGGCTCTTTCGGCTGATCCCCGGCCGGTACTGGCCGCCGCCTCGCATCTAGTTCGCTGGGAGAAGACCACAGTCGTGGCTGTCAAGATCAAGTTGAAGCGTCTGGGCAAGATCCGTGAGCCGTACTACCGGATCGTCATCGCCGACGCACGTACCAAGCGCGATGGACGCGCCATCGAGGAGATCGGCAAGTACTACCCGAAGGCTGAGCCCTCCGTCATCGAGGTGAACTCGGAACGAGCCCAGCACTGGCTCCAGGTGGGTGCCCAGCCTACCGACCCGGTTCTCACCATCCTCAAGATCACCGGTGACTGGCAGAAGTTCAAGGGCGAGTCCGGCGCTGAGGGCACGCTTCGGACGGCCGAGCCGCGTGCGGACAAGAAGGAAGCGTTCGCCGCTGCCGCCAAGGAAAGCGTGGCCACCAAGGAGGCCAAGGAGAGCAAGTCCAGCGGCGGTGCCGCCAAGGACCGGGCCCGGTCTGGTAAGTCAGGGGGCGCGGAGTCCTCCCGCAAGGAAGACGGTGCGGGCCAGTCCAGGTCCTCGCGCGGTCAGCAAGGCGGGACCGGGGGGAAGGAATCCCCTCGGAAGGGTGATACCGCCAAGGCTGATGCCGGAGCCGACACCGAGCCTGTCACCGTCGAAGCGGCTGCCGCCGAGGAGGGCAAGGCCGCCGATGCCGAGCCGGGGAGTGGAGCCTGACGTGCTCGAGGAAGCCCTCGAGCACCTGGTCCGCGGCATCGTGCACTACCCGGACGATGTCCAGGTAGCCACCAGGTCGCTGCGTCGCGGCAATGTCCTGGAGGTCCGCGTGCATCCCGATGACCTGGGTAAGGTCATCGGCCGGGGGGGGCGTACCGCGCGAGCGCTCCGTACTGTTATCGGCGCCCTGGCGGGCAGCCGGTATGTCCGCATCGACCTGCTGGATTCCAGTGAGGTCCGGTGAGAGACGGGCACTGAACCCATGCGGGTGATCGTGGGCCGGATCGGCCGTCCGCACGGTATCCGCGGCGAGGTGGTCGTGGGGGTCAGGACCGATGAGCCTGACCTTCGTTTCGCGGTGGGCGCGGAGCTCGGCTCGAGCCGCGACAGTGACGGAACGCCCGAGGGGCACTTGACCGTTCGCTCGGCACGCTGGCATTCCAGCCAGCTGCTGGTGGCATTCGATGGCATTGCCGATCGGACGGCCGCGTCCGGGCTGGGCGGCAGTTGGCTGAGCGTTGACGCCAGCGAACTGCCGCCCATCGGCGACCCTGACGAATTCCGTGACCATGAGCTGATCGGGTTGTCCGTTCGGACGGTGGCCGGCGATCCGGTCGGAGTCGTCACCGATGTCCTGCATCACGGCCAGGACCTGCTCGTCATAACTCCGGAGAACTCCCGCGACGAGCGTTTGGTGCCATTCGTGGCCGCGCTCGTGCCCGAAGTCGATGTGGCCGCCGGAGTTGTCGTGATCGACCCGCCTCCGGGGCTGCTCGATCCCGATCAAGTGGAATCGTGATGGGGCGGAGGCAGCCGAGCGTGGGCCTGGCCATCGACATCGTGACGATTTTTCCCGAGTACTTCGGGGCGCCGCTCGGCACGTCGCTGATCGGGAAAGCGGCGGCCCGCGGTGACATCACGTTCCGGGTGCACGACCTGCGCCGGTGGGCGCTGGATGTGCACCACACCGTGGATGACGTGCCGTTCGGCGGAGGCCCCGGGATGGTGATGAAGGCGGACGTCTGGGGGGCCGCGCTGGATGAGATCCTTTCCGTCGCGTCCCCGCCCGGGCGGCTGGTCGTGCCGACCCCGAGCGGAGTGCCGTTCACTCAGGCCATGGCGAGGGAGTATGCCGGCGAGCGGCGCCTGATCTTCGCCTGCGGCCGTTACGAAGGCATCGACGCTCGCGTGGCCGACCAAATGCGTGAGCACCTGCCGGTGGACGAGGTGAGCATCGGGGATTACGTGCTGGCCGGCGGGGAGGCCGCGGTCTTGGTCATCGTCGAGGCGGTGGGGCGTCTGCTGCCCGGCGTGCTTGGCAACGCCGACTCGGCGGGCGACGACTCGTTCGGCGGCGAGGGGGGCGCGATGAGCGGACTGCTGGAAGGACCGGTCTACACCCGCCCGCGCGTCTGGCGCGGGCACGAGGTCCCCGACGTCCTGCTGTCCGGCAATCACGCTGCCATCGCCCGATGGCGCCGGGACATGGCGCTGCGCCGCACAGCCGCGAACCGCCCAGACCTCCTAACCGCCCTAGACCTAGACCCCCGAGACCGCCAGGCCCTAACAGAAGCCGAAAACTAAGCCAAGTCGCCAGCCGCCAGCGGCGAGCGAAGCGAGCGCCGCGGCGGATTGCCGTCCCGGAGGGGCGGTAAGCCCGTCGTGGCTCCAAGTCGGCCGCGCGCCAGCGTGGCCTTGGCGCGGAGGGAGGGGGAGCGGTTGCCGTCCCTCCGGGGCGGCAAGTCCCGCCGTGGCTCCAAGCCGGCCGAGCGCAGCGAGGCCTTGGCGCGGAGGGAAAAGGAGCCTTGGCGCGGAGATAGACACAGCTGTTTTCCGGTTAGCGGCGAACATATGGCACACTGAAGGTCGCCGTCTTTTCGGGTATGCGGCTGGGGAACCTCATCCCCCCGAGCCCGGCACACGACCACCATCGAGGAAACCGCAGTCATGCACACCGCGATCGCTGAAATCGAGCAGGCCCAGACCCGGTCTGACATCCCGGATTTCCGGCCCGGGGACACGCTCAAGGTCCACGTCCGGGTTACCGAGGGCAACCGCTCGCGGATCCAGGTTTTCCAGGGCGTGGTGATCAGGCGTCAGGGTAGTGGTGCCCGGGAGACCTTTACCGTCCGCAAGGTCAGCTACGGCGTCGGCGTCGAGCGGACCTTCCCGGTGCACAGCCCGTCGATCGAGAAGATCGAGCCGGTCACCCGCGGCAAGGTACGCCGGGCCAAGCTCTACTACCTGAGGGATCTGCGCGGGAAGGCCGCCCGCATCAAGGAGCGCCGCGAGCAGGCCGGCAGCTGACGTGCCCGACGGGCGCGATCAACGCGACCCCCGTCGAACTGTCATAACCGGAGGCGGCCGGGGGCGCGGGCAGGGCAAGCACGCGGCGGGGTCCAGGCCCCGCGACGGTGTCGGTGACCACCCGGCCGATACCGGTCCGCTCGGATCGCCAGCCGCCAGTTCCGGCTCCGATCCTGGTGGCCCAGGAGCAGGACCAGACCTGCCCACCACGCAGTTTGATGCGCCCGCCCAGCCGGCCGAGCAGGAGGCGCCGGACCGCCCGGAAGCCGACAAGCCTGCCGCCGCCGGAAAGAAGCGAAAGAAGCTCTGGCGCGAACTCGTCATCATCGTCGTAGCCGCGGCCGTACTCACCCTGCTGGTGAAGGCGTTCGTCGTGCAGGTTTACCGCATCCCGTCGGCCTCCATGGAGAACACCCTCCTGATCGGTGACCGGGTGCTGGTCAACAAGATCGTCTATCGCTTCCGCGGCATCGACCGTGGCGACGTCGTTGTATTCAGCGGCCAGGATTCGTGGGGCCCTGACGCCCCGCCGCCGTCCAGTGACCCGGTCGTCCGGATCTTCGACGACGTCCTCTCCGGCCTCGGCCTGCACAGCGGCCAGACCTACTACATCAAGCGGGTCATCGGTCTCCCGGGTGATCGCGTGGCGTGCTGCACCAACGGAAAGGTGACGGTCAACGGCGTCCCGCTGACCGAGAACTCGTATCTGCCGCCGGGTACCCAGCCATCGGCCAATCCGTTCAATGTCGTCGTCCCGGCCGGCCGGATCTGGGTCATGGGGGACAACCGGGACGACTCCGACGACTCCCGCAGCCACATGCTCGAAGGTTTTCCCGGCCAGGGAACCATCCCGGAGAATGAGGTTGTCGGCCGCGCATTTCTGATCATCTGGCCGCCGTCGCAATTCACTGACCTGCCGATCCCCAATACCTTCAAGCAGGCGGCGCTGCACAGCGGGGCGCTTAATCTCGGCGAGAAGACGCTTGGTGTAGTCGCGGCCGCGCCCGTAGCCGGAACCGCCGGCGCCGCTGGGATAATCAGTATGCCGCTGCTCCTTCTGCGCCAGCGGCGCCGCTCCCGCTGACGAGCCGCCGTGGGTGATCGGCGGAATACGCGGCGTCGCGAGCGAGGGTGCGCTACTAGGTGGCGATAGGCTCGGAGCCGTGAATGACGCCGACCCAGGATCCTCAAGCGGTGTAACAGGCGGTACCGGTGCGGAAACCACCGGCGCGGCTGATGCCGGCGGCAACACGGCTGGCACCGCGGCCGAGGCCCAGGCGACCGGTCCCGGCGATACAGCTACTGGTGATGCAGCTACTGGTGATGCGGCTACCGGTGGTGCAGGCGCGGCCACCGCCACCGGCAGGAAGGCGGGGACACGGCCGTCCCGGCGCAGACGGCGGCGGAGCTGGCGATCGCTGCTGGTGGAACTGCTGAGCCTGATCGCGGTCGCCCTCCTGCTGGGTGCCGTGATCAAGACCTGGGCGCTTCAGCCCTTCTTCATCCCGTCGAGTTCGATGGAGAAGACGCTCGAGATCAACGACCGGGTACTGGTGAACAAGCTCGTCTACGATTTCCGCGGTATCGACAGGGGCGACATCGTCGTCTTCAACGGCCAGGGGTCGTGGGATCCTGGCACGCCGCCGCCATCTGCCACGTCGTTCCCGGCGTTTATCGACAACCTGGCGGGAATGTTCGGCCTGGGCAGCCCCGGCGATGTCTATGTGAAGCGTGTCATCGGGTTGCCGGGCGATCATGTGGCCTGCTGCGATGCTCAAGGCCGGGTCACCGTCAACGGCGTCCCGCTCAGCGAAAGCTCATACCTCTACCCGGGCGACGTGCCGTCGATGACCAGGTTCAACATCACCGTGCCGACCAACTCGCTGTGGGTGATGGGTGACCATCGTTACGTGTCGGACGATTCACGCGGCCACGTCGGCGACCCTGGTGGCGGCACCGTACCTGAGAGCGCGGTCATCGGCCGGGCCTTCGTCATCATCTGGCCGCCGAGCAGATGGCGGATCCTGCCGATCCCGGCGACGTTCTCGCAGTCGGCGCTGAACAAACACGCCGCCGCCGCGTCCGCCAGCGGCGATGCCGGGACCGCCGGGCTGCTCGGAGCGCGGCTGGAGCCCGCCGCCCCGATCCTGCCGTGGTCACTGGGGCTGGCGGGCGCCGTGCCGCTGACCTTGCTGCCACGAAGGATCTTCAGGCGCTGGGTATACCGCCATGGACGCGAAAACCGCTGATCTGGCGTACTCTGCGGAGTGTCATGACCCGCAATTCGCTAGCCCCCCGGACTGCGTCGGCCCTGCCACGATATCCGGGCTACACGCCTCGGCGTGACGCGGGCCTCGGGGCATACGAAGCCGTGCTCGCCCGGGCTGGGTTCACCCCGGTGGCGGGCATCGATGAGGCCGGCCGCGGTGCGTGTGCCGGACCCCTGGTGGTGGCGGCTGTCGTGCTCGAACACGGCAACATCAAGCGCCTGACCGGGCTGGCCGACTCCAAACTGCTCACCGCGGCGGCCAGGGAGGATGCCTACGCGGAGATCCTGGCCCGTGCCCTTGACTGGCACGTGGTCGTCATCGGCTCCGATCAGATCGACGCGGCCGGACTGCACGTCTGTAACGTCTCCGGGATGCGCCGGGCGTTCGCCGGCTTGCGCTGCAAGCCCGGTTACGTGCTCACCGACGGCTTCCCGGTCCGCGGTCTTGGCGCGCCTGGTCTCGCGGTATGGAAGGGCGATCGGGTCACCGCTTCAGTCGCGGCTGCCTCGGTGATCGCCAAGGTCACCAGGGACCGGATGATGCGAGACCTGCATGAACGTTATCCCAAGTACGGCTTTGACCGGCATAAGGGATATTCAACCGACGAACATGCCCGTGCGCTGGAGGAGCACGGGCCCTGCCCGGAGCACCGGCGATCCTTCGTCAACGTGGCCCGGGTCAACCCGGCGGAGGTGCCCTGGCCGGATGAGAGGAGAATGGACTCATGAGCGCGGAGGACCTTGAGAAGTACGAGGCCGAGATGGAGCTGCAGCTCTATCGGGAGTACCGCGACGTGGTCGGACTGTTCACGCACGTCGTCGAGACCGAGCGCAGGTTCTACCTGACCAATGACGTCGAGCTGAAGGTGCGCACCAGCGACAACGGCGAGGTCTACTTCGAAGTCACCATGCGCGACGCATGGGTTTGGGACATGTACCGCCCTGCGCGTTTCGTTAAGAACGTGCGGGTTGTCACGTTCAAGGATGTCAACATAGAGGAACTGGCTAAGGCGGACCTCGAGGTCCCCGAAGAAAAACCGGGCTTTGGCCGCTGACCCGAGCGGGCTGGCGGCAGTATCGATCGGGCGAACAGAGGGGTGCGCATGCTAGGGCTGCCTGACGGGGTTATCGCTTGCCTGTTCGATATGGACGGGGTGGTGACCAAAACCGCGACCGTGCACGCGGCGGCCTGGAAGGAGATGTTCGACGAGTTCCTGCGGCGGCACGCCGAGCAGACCGGGACCCCGTTCGTCCCCTTCGACTCGCGTTCCGACTACGACAGGTATGTGGATGGCAAGCCCCGACTGGACGGAACCAGGTCGTTCCTCGAATCCCGGGGCATCCACCTGCCGGAGGGCACGCCCGGCGATCCGCCGGGGGCACCCACCATTTACGGGCTGAGCACCCGCAAAAACGATCTCGTCCTCGCGAGGCTGGCCGAGGGCAAAGTTGAAGTTTATTCCGGAACTGTCAGCTACATCCGTTCGTCGAAAAGTCTTGGAATTAAGACCGCGATAGTCTCATCCAGCGCCAATACCAAGCAGGTTCTGGATGGGGCGGCACTCGCCGACCTGTTCGACGTCCGGATAGACGGGGTGATCGCGGCGGATCGCGGGCTGCAAGGTAAGCCGGCGCCCGACACCTACCTCGCGGCCGCCGAGGCGCTGCACGTGACACCCGCCCAGGCTGCGGTGTTCGAAGACGCCCTAGCAGGCGTTGAGGCCGGCCGCGCCGGGAAATTCGCGCTGGTCGTGGGCGTGGACCGGGTCGGGCAGGCCGAGGACCTGCGCGAGCACGGGGCCAGTATCGTGGTGCAGGACCTGGCTGAACTCCTGGATCAGCAGTGATCAGGCAGTCGGCGTACGGGGTTGATCCGTGGCTGCTGCGTGAGACCCCCCTGAAGCTCGATGTACTCGCGCAGAGCGAATCGATATTCGCACTATCCAATGGGCACATAGGGCTGCGCGGCAACCTCGACGAGGGTGACCCGCATGGCCTGCCCGGCACGTACCTGAACTCGGTGTATGAGGTACGGCCGCTGCCATACGCCGAGGCGGGATATGGCTTCCCCGAGGATGGCCAGACGGTCATCAACGTGACCAACGGCAAGCTGATCAGGCTGCTGGTCAACGATGAGCCGCTGGACATCAGGTACGGCACCGTGAATTCGCATGAGCGCGTGCTCGACCTGCGTGCGGGTACGCTCACCCGCAAGCTGGACTGGTCATCCCCGGCCGGCGCCCGGGTGCGGGTCACCTCGGTTCGTATGGTGTCGCTGACCCAGCGAGCGATCGCCGCGATCAACTACACGGTCGAGCCGGTGGACCAGCCGCTGCGGCTGGTCCTGCAGTCGGAACTGGCCGCCAACGAGGAACTACCGCGCGGCGGCAAGGACCCGCGGATAGCGGCCGTCCTGGACGCCCCGCTGGTCAGCGAGGAGCACCAGACCCTCGACGGCGCCAGGTCACGGGTGGTGCTGGTACACAAGACACGGGTTTCCGGGTTGCGGATCGCGGCGGGCATGTCGCATGAGATAACCGGGCCCGAGCGCATGAGGATAGGCACGGAATCCTTCGCTGACCTGGGCCGGACCACGATCGCCGCCGAAGTCCCGGTCGGCGGCCAGGTGCACATCGTGAAGTACCTCGGTTACGGCTGGTCGAGCCAGCGGTCGAAGCCCGCCCTGGTCGACCAGGTGTGCGCCGCGCTGGCCGCCGCTCAGCTCACCGGCTGGGACAAACTACTGGCCGAGCAGCGGGAATACCTCGATGAATTCTGGGACGGCGCCGACGTCGAAGTCGCCGGAGACGCGGAGATCCAGCAAGCCGTGCGATTCGGGCTCTTCCACATCCTTCAGTCGGCGGCGCGCGCTGAGTTCCGGCCGATCGCGGCGAAAGGCTTGACCGGAACCGGGTACGACGGCCACACGTTCTGGGACACCGAGATGTACGTGCTGCCGGTGCTCACCTACACCCATCCGTCGGCCGTGGCCGATGTGCTGCGGTGGCGTCAGATGGTGCTGCCGGAGGCCAGGCAGCGCGCCGCCGATCTCGGACTGGCCGGAGCGGCGTTCCCGTGGCGGACGATCCGTGGCCAGGAGTGCTCCGGGTACTGGCCGGCCGGCACGGCGGCGTTTCACATCAACGCGGCCATCGCGTACGCGGTCACCCGGTATCTGAGCGTTACGCCGGATTCCGCGTTCGAGTCGGAGGTTGCGCTGGAGCTGCTGGTGGAGACCGCGCGGCTGTGGCGGTCGCTCGGGCAACATGACGCGGCCGGTAACTTCCGGATAGAGGGCGTGACCGGGCCCGATGAGTACAGCGCGGTCAAGGACAACAACGTCTATACGAACCTGATGGCTCAGCACAACCTCGCTTGCGCCGCTGACCTGGTGGAGAAGCTGCCCACGAAGGCTCAGGAACTCGGCGTGACCAGCGAGGAAGCCGCATCCTGGCGGGACGCGGCGGCGTCGATGTACATCCCCTACGATTCGCGCCTTGGCGTGCATCCGCAGCATGAGGGGTTCACCAACTACGCGCGGTGGGACTTCGCCGCGACGCCTCCAGACAAGTATCCGCTGCTGCTGCATTTCCCGTACTTCCAGCTCTATCGCAAGCAGGTGGTCAAGCAGGCCGACCTGATATTCGCCATGCAGGTACGAGGCGACGCGTTCACCTTCGAGGAGAAGGTCCGGAATTTCGCGTACTACGAGCCGCTGACAGTGCGGGATTCGTCGCTGTCAGCCTGCACCCAGGCGGTGATCGCCGCCGAAGTCGGACAGCTCGACCTCGCCTACGACTATCTGGCCGAAGCGGCGTTCATGGACCTGGCCGACGTTGAGCACAACACCGCCGACGGCGTTCACATGGCGTCTCTGGCCGGGGCATGGACCGCGTTGGTCGGTGGCTTCGGCGGACTGCGCGGGCACTTGGACCCGATATCGTTCGCGCCTCGGCTGCCGGACAGTATGTCGTCCCTGGCGTTCCGGCTCAGGTACCGGGGGCGGAAGATCCGGGTCATGGTGAAGGCGAGAGAGGCGCACTACCAGCTGATCGACGGGGATCCGTTGCCGGTGGTGCATCACGGTGAGGAGTTCATGCTCGACTCCGAGCCGGTCGTGCGCAAGATCCCGCCGGTAAAGGCCGGTCCGAGGCCAGCCCAGCCACCAGGTCGCGAGCCATACAAGCGCGTCTGACGTGAGTTCCTAAAAGCACATCTCGATCCGGAGCGAGCCACCTGTACGCGGTGCGGCTCCGCGCGATTTAATCACGTCCCACTGACATTCTCGGCGCCCTGTCCACAATCACGCTACGTGCTTTGGAGGTTATCCACAGTGCGCGGCCTCGTGCTGCCGAGCGGAGTCATCTGCCGTCATCGTCGTCAGCGGAGGTGATGGGCAATGGCTGCGAGAGCCAAGGACATCCTCGGCAAGACCGGTGAACAGGCGGCCGCGGATTACCTGGAGTCGGCCGGGTTTCGGATCCTGGACCGGAACTGGCGGTGCGCGGGCGGCGAGATCGACATCGTCGCGACCGAGCGCCAGGTGTTCGTGGTGTGTGAGGTGAAGACCCGGTCGGGGACCCGGTGCGGGACGCCGCTGGAGGCGGTAGGGCGAGCCAAGCTGCGGCGGCTGCGCGGGCTGGCCGTGGAGTGGCTGAACGCTCACGGAGTCCGGTTCGAGCAGGTCCGGATCGACGTCGTGGGACTGGTGTATGAGGGCACCGGGGGTTACACCATCGAGCACCTGCGGGGGGTGGGGTAGACGTGGCGCTGGCGTGCACGTATTCAGTGGCGCTGGTGGGCGTGACGGGTCATGTGGTCCTGGTCGAGGCGGATATCGCCAATGGCCTTCCCGGGATGATCCTGGTGGGCCTGCCGGATACCGCCCTGCGTGAGGCGCGGGACCGCATCCGGGCCGCGATCGTCAACAGCGGGAACAACTGGCCGCAGCGGCGGATCACCGTGGGCCTGTCACCGGCATGGCTGCCCAAGCGGGGCAGCTGGTTTGACCTTGCGATCGCGGTGGGGGTGCTGGCCGCGGATGGGGCAGTGCCCCGGGAGACGACGGCGGGAGTGATGTTCTTCGGTGAGCTGGGCCTGGACGGGCGGCTGCGGCCGGTGCGCGGCGTGTTGCCTGCGGTGGTCGCGGCCGCTAAGGCCGGGTTCGGCACGGTGATGGTCGCGGCTGAAAACGCGGCCGAGGCCGGATTGGTTCCGGGCGTCCGGGTGATCGCGGCGGACAGCCTGGCCGCGGCGGCGGACTGGCTGCGAGGCACCCCCGGACTGCATCCGGGAGTCGTCCCGGCGTCGGTGTTCGACCCCAGCCATGATGCTCGAGATGACCGGGCGGATGGCGGCTCAGGCGGGGCCGGCCCGCCGCGACCGGACCTTTCTGAAGTCCTCGGTCAGGCCATGGCCCGCAAGGCGCTGGAGATCTGCGCGGCCGGCGGCCACCACCTGTCCCTGCTTGGCCCTCCGGGCGCCGGGAAGACCATGCTGGCCGAGCGCCTGCCCGGCATCCTGCCGTCGCTGGAGGTCGAGCAGGCCCTGGAGGTCACCTCGATCCACTCCGTCGCGGGCAAGCTGCCGCCGCACGGCGGGCTCGTATGCGACCCGCCGTTCCTGGCCCCGCATCACACCGCGAGCAAGGCGGCGATCGTGGGCGGCGGCTCCGCGGTCATTGTGCCCGGTGCGGCGTCCCTGGCTCATCGCGGAGTGCTGTTCCTGGATGAGGCCCCGGAGTTCGGCCGGGATGTGCTGGACGCGCTGCGCCAGCCGCTGGAATCCGGTGAGGTCTCCCTGGCCCGGTCCGGGGTCACCGCCACATTCCCGGCCCGGTTCACCCTGGTGATGGCGGCCAACCCGTGCCCGTGCGCGAAAGCAGCTGGCCCCGCCGAGGGCTGCTCGTGCAGCCCGGCCACCCGCCGCCGCTATCTGGGGCGGATCTCCGGGCCGCTGCTGGACCGGGTCGACGTCAAAACCGAGCTCCACCCGGTGGGCCGGACCGAACTGCTCGATGACCGTGGCCTGGCCGAACCCAGTCCAGTGGTCGCGGGCCGGGTGGCTCAGGCGCGGAACCGCGCCGCCCGGCGGCTGGCTGGCACGCCGTGGCGGCTGAACGCCGAAGTCCCCGCTTCCGAGCTGCGCCGCCACTGGCCGCCCGGGCCCGGCGCGCTATCCCATGTGGAGCGCGCCCTGGACCGCGGGCAGATCAGCGCCCGCGGCGTGGCCAAGGTCATCCGCGTCGCCTGGACCCTCGCCGACATGACCGGCAAACCCAGGCCTGGCCGTGACCAGTGCGACATTGCGCTGTGCCTGTGGCTGGGGGTGACCCAGTGACCGGAACGCTCACCGGCAGCACCGTCGGGACCGGCGGCGGAACGGGCGACGAGGAGCAGCGGCTGGCTCGTGCCGCGCTCACCTACCTGGCCGAGCCGGGCGATCCCGCGCTCGGGGCCTTGCTCGAGATCTGCGAGCCGGGCGAAGTGCTGGCCGCGATCAAGGCCGGCCAGCTACCCGCGGCCGCTGACTGGCGTATCGCGGCCGCCGGCCGGCACATCGCGCCTGCCGCGGCCCGGGCCCGCCACGCAGCGCTGGCGCAGGCGCTGGGCCGCTGGCGGCTACGGCTGCCAGACCTGCCCCACGATCTCGTCGCTACCTGCGGGAACGACATCAGGCTGGTATGCCCCTCGGACCCCGAATGGCCCGGCCAGCTCGACGAACTCGGCCCCGCCCGGCCGTACGCGCTGTGGCTGCGCGGAACCGTCAGCCTGCGATCCACCACCGAGCGGTCGGCATCGATGGTCGGCTCCCGGGCGGCCAGCGGATACGGCGCCCACGTGGCCGGCGAGATCGCCGCCGACCTGGCCGAGCGGGACTGGGCCGTGGTATCCGGCGGCGCTTACGGCATAGACGCCGCCGTCCACCGCGGCGTCCTGGCCACCGGCGGGACCACGATCACGGTGCTCGCTTGCGGGGTCGACCATGCCTATCCGGCCGGGCACGACGGCCTGTTCACCGCGATCGCGGCCAGCGGGCTGGTGATCAGCGAATGGCCGCCGGGCAGCCACCCGACCCGGCTGCGGTTCCTCACCCGCAACCGGGTCATCGCCGCCCTCACCAAGGGCACAGTCATCGTCGAGGCAGGAGAGCGCAGCGGAGCGCTGAACACCGCCCGGCACGCCGCCGAACTGAACAGACCGCTGATGGCCGTGCCCGGACCGGTCACTTCCCCCCAATCGGCGGGCTGCCACCGGATCATCAGGGAATGGGGCGGAGCGCTGGTCACCTGTGCCGCCGACGTCCTGGAAATGCTGGTGCCGCTTGGAGAGGCGGCATCGCCGGAGCTGGAGCGCTCACGGCTACCCGCGGCCGAACGGACCCGCTCCGAAGCCGCATCCGCGTCGGCGCCGCTCTCGCGCGATGATCTGGACCTGGACAGCCTCCGAGTGCTTGACGCGTTCCCAGCACGAGGCGGTACCGGCCCCGCGACGATCGCGCGGAAGGCCGGTGTGGAAATCGATACCGTCATCCGCTGCGTTGGCCTCCTGGCTGGCTGCGGGTTCATCGAGCGCGGCGAGCAGGGCTGGCGCCTGACCAGGAAAGCGAGGTAAATGCTGGCAGACTAGCTACATGGCAGACGCCACGAACACAGCAGACGGTGGAGGCCGAGCCAATTGCGCGGACCAGGACCAGCTGCCGTCCCCGCTGGCCGAAGCCTCCGCCGCGTTCGAGCGCCATCTGCGGGCCACCAGGTCGCTGTCCCCGCACACGGTCCGTGCCTACACGGCAGACGTTGCGTCCCTGCTGGAGCATGCGCACCAGGCCGGGATTTCCGCCCTGGACGGTCTGGACCTGCACGTCCTCCGCGGGTGGCTGGCGGCCCAGCACGAGTCGGGAGCCGCACGCTCCACCCTGGCCCGCCGCGGCGCGGCGGCCCGGGCTTTCACCGCATTCGCTTACCGGCAAGGTTGGCTGCCAACTGACCCCGGACCACTGCTCGGGACGCTGAAGACCCGTCGCACACTTCCGCATGTCCTGCACCAGGACGAGATGGCTGCCGTCCTCGGCGCCCTGGACTCCACCGCGCGGCGGGCCGAGACAGCGGCAACCCGCGGTGCCCGCACCGACGCCGACCTCGAGATCGCCGTGGCATTGCGCGATGCCGCCGTGCTCGAGCTTTTCTACGCGACCGGTGTCAGGGTCAGCGAGCTTTGCGGCCTTGACCTAGGCAGCGTCGACCACGGCCGCAAAACCATCCGCGTACTTGGCAAGGGGGACAAGGAACGTACCGTGCCGGTGGGCATACCGGCGCTTCGTGCCGTGGTCCGGTGGCAGGAGGCCGGTCGTCCGCTTCTCGCATCCAACAGCAGCGGCGCGGCCCTCTTTCTCGGCGTGCGCGGGCGACGTCTGGATCCGCGCACCGCGCGGAGGATAGTCCATACCCGGCTACGAGAGGCAGGTGCCAGCCGCGATACCGGCCCGCACGGCATCCGGCATTCCGCCGCCACCCATCTCCTCGAAGGCGGGGCCGACCTCCGTAGCGTCCAGGAGATCCTCGGTCACTCCTCGCCCGCGACGACCCAGATCTACACGCACGTCTCGATAGAGCGCCTCAAGGCGAGCTACCGCCAGTCCCATCCGCGCGCGTAACCGAGCACGCGTCAAGGACGTGCAGGTAACCTTCGACCGCTTCCCAGAGCTCGTTCTCCGGGTGACGACCCAATCCGCGATGTTCCCGCCGCCAGTCATGGTCCCAGTAATTGTCGCGGACGTCCCGCATGTGCGCGAGCGCAGCGTCCAGATCGTCGCGGATCTGAAGGCGCTCATCAGCAGCCGAAGGCGTCAGCCGGTGCAGCGCCCCGAAGTTCCGGGCCTCAAGGGCGTCCAGCGCTTGGCCGTCGGCACCATCATGCGCCGACCAGATACGCACCGGCCCACGCACGTAATGGTTCCACGCCGGATCCAGGTGTGAGCGCCACCAGTACTCGAAGCCACCCTTGGACAGCCGCAGGTCATCGGCCAGCCATGCGGCACCATGGGGATTGGAGCCCCATGGAACTTCGGCTGGCGGCAGGTTGAGCGCGACCTCCACCTGTACGCACTCGAGCGGGTCGGCGCATCGAGAACGTCACCGAAGACGTAAACCGCCTTCAGGAATGGCTCATCCGGCGGCCAGCGGCTCGCCCGGTCGCACTCCCTCCGCCAGGATCCGAAGCTTCTCAACAGCACGCTTGTACCTCATGCGGCCATTGAACACCCGGCGCGGACTAGAGGAGTCCTCGGCTAGTCGAATGCGTGTGCGTGTCGCTGCATGGGAAATGACAGTGCCTGGTGCTAACGTAGAGATAGAAAATAATATCGATTACATATGCAAGGAGAGAGCGCTAGTCAGAACGCAGGCGCCCGCGCGGGAGCAAAGGCGGGCCGCGAGCCGTCGGGGAGGGGGTGAGCAGGGCAGCATGAGCGACGCAGCCACGGGCGGCACCGTGCCGGTTCCAGCCAGCGCGGGCGAGGCGCTGGCGATGACGCGGGCGGGGATGGCGTTCCTGGCCGCCTCAGACGCGGCGGACATGCCCGCAGGGGTGCTGGGCGAGATCTTGGAGGCGCTGGAGCAGGTCGGCGCGACCGGGGCGGCGGCGCATGGGCGGCTGCTGGCCGCGTTCGACGCGATGGACGGGGCGTATGAGTGGGGGCAGCGGACGTGGCGGTCGTGGGCGGTTAATCACTTGCGGGTCAGCCGGGGGCAGGCCGGTGAGTACCGGGAGCTGATGCGGTTGTGCCGGGAGTACCGAGTGCTGGCGGCCGCGCTGGCTGAGGGCACGGTGATGCCCAGGTCGATGGCGGTGCAGGCGGCGAGGTGGCTGCGGTCGGTGCCGGAGGAGTTCCGGGGCGAGGCGGAGGAGATCGTGGTGGCCGCCGCGCGGAACGGGGCGGACCTGGCCGCGGTGGCGGCGATCATCGCCGAGCTCGCCGCACGGCTGGCCGGGCCCGACGACGACACGGGCACGCTGCCGGACCGGGGCGTGTCGCTGGACACCACGTTTGAGGGCGCCGGAGTGTTGCGCGGCGATCTGACCGCAGAGTGTGCGGCCATGGTGCAGGCGGTGCTGGATGCGCTGGCGGTCTCGCCAGGGGCGGGGGATCCGCAGACCCAGGCCGAGCGGTATCACGATGCGCTTCAGGAGGCGATGCGGCGGCTGCTGGCTTCCAGCCTGCTGCCACAGCGGGCCGGGGCGCCGGTCAAGGCCACGGTGCATATCCCGCTGGCTGCTCTGCGCGGCATGGACGGCGCGTCGCTGCTGGAAGACTCCTGGGTCGCCGAAGCCCGGGCGCAGTGGGCCGCCCGCCGGGCCGCCACCTGCGTTGTGGGCGGGGATGGCGGAGCGTGGCTGGACGGCGATGCGGCCCGCACGGTGCTTTGTGACGCCATGGTCGTCCCCGTCGTCTTCGGCGACATCGACGTCGCGGCGCTTGAGCAGCTGATCACCGCCTGCGCCCGCTACCACCAGCTCCGCGCCGCCGCCGGCGGCGCCGGCAGCACAGGCGGCGTCCGCGCCGACGACAGCGGTGCCGCCTCCGTCGGCACGGCGGGGGCCGGATCGCCGGACCCGTTCGCGGCGCTGGAGGAGCGGATCCTCGGACTGATCCTGGATGTGGTCTCCGGTCCGGGCGGCGCGGCCTCATTCCTGCGCCGCACGCTGCTGGACAAGGGCCTGAACGGGCCGAGCCTGCCGCTGGATGTGGGGCAGACCGACGAGATCCCGGCGCACCTGCGCCGCCTGACCAGCCTGCGTGATCACGGACGATGCCAGTTTCCCGGCGGATGTGACCAGCCCGCGGTGCGCTGCGAGTGCCACCATGTCCGACACCGGGAGCACGGTGGTCACACCAGTCTCAGGAACCTCAGGATGCTCTGCAGGTTCCACCATAATGTGGTGGTCCACCGGTGGGGCTGGTTGCTCACCGCTCGCCCTGATGGCACCGGCCAGGTCACCAGCCCGGGCGGCCGGACCATCCGCAGCCACAGCCCCCCGCCCCGCCCCGGGTAACCAGCCCCGCCCGGAATTTCCTCCACCTCGCGTCGATGCCGCGTGCGCGGCTTTGCGTGCCGCTTTGGCGATCTTTTTGTCCGGATGGGCCCTGCCGATGTGAGCCAGTACGGTGACGGCATCCGGATGCGGCAGACGTGAGATCGCTTCGATGGCCGCGAGTTCCCCGCCTAGCTCGGGACGGTCTAGCTGTTCCGCGATCCAGCCGGGATCGTCCACGTCGCTGTGTACGGCGAGCAGGTCGGTCAGCATCCAGGCCACGTCAGGGAGCGTCAGCTCCAGATCCCGCGGCGTGTGAGTTTCGGCTGCGCTCAGCGCGGACTTGGCGTAGCTGGTCAGCTCCGGGTGGCCCAGCACTTCCCGCCAGGCGGACCTGGCGGCCGGGCCGATCACGGCCAGGATCGCGGACACCGACATCCGGTCCAGCGGGCCGCCCAGCGACGCGAAATGGAGCAGTTCGCCAGCCGCCTGCTCGGGATCACGTCCTGCCAGCCAGGCTTCCACCTCATCGCCCAGCTCTTCATCGTCTACCTGGGCCGCCAAAGCCAGCACGTCCACCGCGGTCATCTCACCGGGTGGCGGAAGCAACGGAATGTCTATTCCCCCGCTGACCAGCAGGCCGCGAATGGCCCACAGTCCCAGCGGCGCCAGCCGTACCCGGTCGTCAGCGATCGTCACCGCGGAATGCCGCTCCAGCCTGCGCAGCAGTGTTTCGGCCGGGTCGCCGTGCGCGGCGATCCAGGATTCCCATGCGCCGATCGCCTCCGAAAGCTCGCTTGTGGCACCGCACTTGACGAAGCCGCTCGCCTCAGGCAGCGACAGGCCTGCCCGCCGCGCCAGGAACAGCATCAGGCCCAGGAACATGCCCTGACCATCCAGGTTCAGGCAGCGAGATCTGGTCATGTCCCGTGCCGTCTCAGCCGGGATGGTTCCGCACAGCACCGCCGTGAACACCTGGGTCCAGACGTCAAGAACATCGTCGCTGGCGTGTCCCAGCAATCGGAACGCTTTGTCCGCGATCGTACCGTCAGGCTTGATGAACTCCGCATCGGCGAGTGCGCGCAACTGGAGCGCCAGTTCATGCCGGTCTATTCCGAGCGCCGCGGTTGCCCGGGCGGTCTCAATCATCGTCAGCGAGCCATCGGTACCAACGACCGGGTTGTCCGCCAGCCACCCGGTGAGCTTGCGAAATGCGGCAAGAAGCTCGCTTGACCTGGCGAGCGCCGCGAGTTCCGCTGGTTCGGGCAACCGGAGCGGCGGCAGTTCGGCAGGCAGGCCGAAGGATTCCCTTAGTTCTACGGCGCGCTCGGCACTCCAGTCACGTCTGGCCGCGGCGGCCTGTTGTTCCATCCAGCGGTCGACGGCATCGGTAGCGTCGACGTCGATACCGTCTTCGTCGAGGATCTCGTGAAGTTCGCGTGACATCGGCGAGTGGAACAGCACGTCGGCGAAGAGCCGCGCCGCATCGTCCAGTTCGCGCTCCAGTGCGTCGCCGCGTTGCGGGCTGATCCGTCTGGTGTCTACGAGGAAGGCGAGCAGGTCTTGCATCGCGGGTACGGTGCAGGGGTTCCCATCTCGGCGCGCGACCATCACGTGTTGCGGATACACCTCGAGCAGCAGCGTTCTGACGTCGCCCGCTGCGAGATCCTCCGGTCGTCCCAGCTCCATCTCCCCATGCATCAGGTTGAACAGTAGAAACAGTTCGGGCACGTCATCTTGGAGATTGCCACGGAGCTGCCGGCCGCTGGCGGCAGCCCATCGCCGGAAGCCGCCGAGCACCGACGCGAACCTGTCCAGGGCCACGGGCCTAACTCTAACGCAGTAATCACTTCAAGTAATCGAAACATGACTTTCTGTTCTTCCGAGAGGCTCAAGGCCTGGCAGGGCTTGCCTGACGGCGGGCCGGGCGGAGTTTCGGGTATCCTTAGACACGGTCGTTCGGGCCGGGTTCGATGAGCTCGTGCTGGGACGGCCAAAATCGCGTGTTCGCTTGCCTCCGGAAGCTCCAGGAGTTTCCGGCGGGGCGCGCCGCTCGGTCCGCCGGCTACCACCGCCGGCTGCAGGCGCGTCATATCAACGGACACCAGGCAACCAACCGAGCAGCGCCACAGGGCATCCGCGACCAGCAAGCCAATTGCACGCAAGTGACAGCCCCGTCGGCGCGACAGAGTGAAAGGGACCGCGGGCATGGCTCAGGTCGTCACCATGAAGCAGCTCCTGGAGAGCGGTGTCCATTTCGGCCACCAGACCAGGCGCTGGAACCCCAAGATGAAGCGCTACATCCTCACCGAGCGCAACGGCATCTACATCATCGACCTTCAGCAGTCGCTGGAGTACATCGACCGCGCCTACGAGTTCATCAAGGAGACCGTCGCGCACGGCGGAACCGTCATGTACGTCGGCACGAAGAAGCAGGCGCAGGAGGCCATCGCCGAGCAGGCGCGCCGGGTCGGAATGCCTTTCGTCAACCAGCGCTGGCTGGGTGGCATGCTCACCAACTTCTCAACGGTGTACAAGCGCCTGCAGCGGCTGAAGGAACTCGAGGAGATCGACTTCAACGACGTCGCCTCGTCCGGCATGACCAAGAAGGAACTGCTTCAGCTCCGCCGCGAGCACGACAAGCTCGAGCGGACCCTGGGCGGGATCCGGGACATGTCTCGTGTGCCCAGCGCGATCTGGGTGGTGGACACCAAGAAGGAGCACATCGCCGTCAACGAGGCGCGCAAGCTCGGCATCCCGGTGGTCGCCATCCTGGACACGAACTGCGACCCGGACGAGGTGAACTACCCGATTCCCGGCAACGACGACGCGATCCGCAGCGTCGCGCTGCTCACCAGGGTCGTGGCTGATGCGGTAGCCGAGGGTCTGATCGCCCGGGCCGGTGCGGCCAATGGCGATGAGAAGCCGTCTGGCAGCCAACTCGGCACCGAGGAGCCGCTGGCTGAGTGGGAACGCGAACTGCTCGTCGGCTCGTCAGACACCGCGTCCGAAGCGGCGCCCGCCCCGACCGAAGCAGCGCCCGCCACGTCCGCAGCAGCGCCCGCCCCGACCGAAGCAGCGCCCGCCGCGTCCGAAGCGGCGCCCGCCCCGACCGCCGAGGCAGTGGCTACCGCAGGACCCGCGGCAACCGCAGAAACCGCAGAAACCGCAGAAACCGCAGAAACCGCAGAAACCGCAGAAACCGCAGAAACCGCGGAGGCAGCAGCGGCCAGCACAGCGGCAGCGACCGTCCAGGAAGCGGACGTCGAGCCCGCGACCAGCTCTGCCGAGGATCCGGCCGAGGCCGCCGCGGACGCCGCCCACGCGGACTCCGAGGCCCGCGCCGCGGCCGAAGCTTCCGACGTCGCCAGCGCGATCGAGGCCGCGGAAGACGCAGCCGACGAGTAGACACCGCGCCACGACGCCGAGGTAACAAGCCAGAAGACAACTGAAAGACGAGGAAATGGCGAACTACTCCGCCGCTGATGTGAAGCGGCTCCGGGACCTGACCGGCGCCGGCATGATGGACTGCAAGAACGCCCTCGAGGAGGCCAGCGGGGACATCGAGGCGGCGATCGAACTGCTCCGCCTCAAGGGCGCCAAGGATGCCGGCAAGCGCGCCGCTCGCACGGCCGGCAACGGCCTGGTCACTGCCGAGCTCGACGGCACCAGCGTTGGCGTGCTTGTCGAGTTGAACTGCGAGACGGACTTCGTCGCGAAGACCGACCTGTTCCAGCAGGTCGCCGCCGAGATCTCGCACGCCGCGATCACGAGCAAGGCATCTGATCGCGAGGTGCTGCTGAACGCCGAGGCCAAGCCGGGCGCCACCGTCGCGCAGCTTATCGAGGAAGCGGGCGCGAGCCTGAAGGAGAAGTTGGAGCTTGGCCGGTTCGCCCGGTTCGAAGGCGGCTACGTGGCCAGCTACCTGCACCGAAGCGACGCGGCGCTGCCGCCGACGCTGGGCGTGCTGGTCCAGCTCGACTCCGGCGCCACGGAGACGGCCAAGGACATTGCCCAGCAGATCGCGGCGATGCGGCCGCTGTACGTCACCCGCGAGGACGTGCCCGCGGATGTCGTGGAGAAGGAGCGCCGGATCGCTGAGCAGATCACTCGCGATGAGGGCAAGCCGGAGCAGGCCGTCCCCAAGATCGTCGAGGGTCGGCTGGGGGCCTACTTCAAGGACGTCGCGCTCGTTGAGCAGGCGTTCGTGAAGGATCCGAAGACGTCGGTGAAGCAGGTACTGGCCAGTGCTGGCGTCACCGTCACCGGTTTCGCGAGGTTCCAGGTCGGCCAGGCTTAGGTTCCCTATGCCGCAACCGCCGGATACAGCTGACACCACCCGAGCGCCCGCTGACCGCGGGGCACAGCCCGCTGACCGCGGGGCACAGCCTGCTTCCGACCGCGGGTCACAGCCCGCCGCCGGACCCGCGGCGACGGGTCTACCGCACCCGAGCTGGCGCCGGGTGGTGCTGAAGCTGTCCGGAGGTCTGTTCGCGGGTAGCGAGCCGCTGGGTATCTCCCCTGATGTGGTGCAGCATCTGGCGGACGAGATCGTGGCCGCCATCAAGGAAGGCGTCCAGGTCGCGGCGGTTGTCGGTGGCGGCAACATGTTCCGCGGTGCGGCCCTCGCCGAGCGCGGCATCGACCGGGCCCGCGCCGACTACATGGGCATGCTGAGCACGGTCATCAACTGCCTGGCCCTTCAGGACGTCCTGGAGAAGCGCGGCATCGAAACCCGGGTGCAGACGGCCATCACCATGACCCAGGTGGCTGAACCGTACATCCCGAGGAAGGCGATCAGTCATCTCGACAAGGGCCGCGTGGTGATCTTCGGCGCCGGCCTCGGTGCGCCGTTCTTCTCCACCGACACGTGCGCCGCTCAGCGGGCGCTGGAGATGGGCGCGGATGCCGTGCTCAAGGGCACCAAGGTCGACGGCGTCTACGATTCGGACCCCAAGACGAATCCGCAGGCGAAACGGTTCCGGCACATCGACTATGCCGGTTATCTCAGCCGCGGCCTGAAGGTCATGGACGCCACCGCGGTCAGCTTGTGCATGGACAACGGCCTGCCGATCGTGGTGTTCGCCCTGATGGGCGAAGGTAACGTGGTCCGCGCCATCCGCGGCGAGGAGGTCGGCACCCTTGTCTCGAACACTCCGAACACCCCGAACACCCCGAACACCCCGAGCACGCCGAACACCCCGAGCACCCCTAGCACGCCAATAGGACCGAGTGGACTCAGCGAGGAAAGTTAAGCTCTAGAAATGATCGATGACACGCTCCTCGAAGCCGAGGAGAAGATGGAAAAGGCCGTCACGGTCGCGAAGGAAGAGTTCAGCGTCATCCGCACCGGGCGTGCGCATCCCGCCATGTTCAACAAGGTCACGGTGGAGTACTACGGCACGATGACCCCGGTGAATCAGCTGGCCTCGTTCCATGTCCCGGAACCGCGGATGGTGGTCATCCAGCCGTATGACAAGAATTCCCTGGGCGCGATCGAGAAGGCTATCCGCAACTCTGACCTGGGCGTGAACCCCGCCAACGACGGGACGATCGTCAGGATCGTGCTTCCGGAGCTGACCGAGGAACGCCGCCGGGAGTACATCAAGACCGCCCGGCACAAGGCCGAGGACGGCCGGGTCGCGATCAGGAACATCCGGCGGCACGCCATCCAGACGCTGGAGAAGATGATGAAGGGCGGCGAAGCGGGCGAGGACGAAGTCCGGCGCGCCGAGCGCGAGCTCGAAGAGCTGACGCACACCTACGTCGCCCAGGTGGACGAACTGCTGAAGCACAAGGAAACCGAGCTCCTCGAGGTCTGAGTGGCAGCAGACACCGACCGGGCCCAGGCCGAGGACAGCAGACCGCCGATAAGAACGGGCCGCAACCTCCCCGTGGCGATCGGCGTCGGGGTGGTCCTCGGTGGCCTAGTTCTGCTCACGCTGCTCACCGTCAAGGCGACGTTCCTCCTCTACATGGGGGCGGCCGTCGGCGTCGCGCTGAACGAGCTTGCCGCGGCCACCCGCGGCAAGGGCATCGACATCCCGGTCATCCCGGTGGCCCTGGGCGGCGCCGCGATGCTGACCTGCACATACTGGCTGGGCTACAAGGGATCCGCGGCGGCGATCGCGCTGACCATCGTGGCCGTCATCGTGCTCCGGCTGTCCGGCGGCACCCAGGGCTACGTCGAGGACGTCTCGGCGGGTGTCTTCGCCGCTGCCTACCTCCCGTTCCTGGCCAGTTTCGTGGCCGCCATGCTGGCCCCGGCCGACGGCGCGCGCCGGGTCATCACCTTCGTCATCGTGGTGATCTGCAGCGATATCGGCGGCTATTTCGCCGGCATCACGCTGGGCCGTGGCACGCGCCACCCGATGACGCCGCGGATCAGCCCCAAGAAGACCTGGGAGGGCTTCTCCGGCTCGGCGGCGGCTTGTCTCATCGCCGGCTGGCTGACCATAACTCTCCTGCTGCACGGCCACGCCTGGCAGGGCGTGCTGCTGGGCGCCGCCGTCGTCATCACCGCGATCGCCGGCGATCTCGTGGCATCGAGCATCAAGCGTGATCTTGATATCAAGGATTTCGGCACGCTGCTTCCCGGTCATGGCGGCATCCTGGACCGCATCGACTCGCTGCTGGTCACCGCCCCCGTGGCCTGGCTGCTCCTCCTGGCATTCGTGCCGGCGCACTAACCCATTTGCGTTTGAACCCACCCTTTACGGGCAGCTAAAACGCCGTCACGTCATGATTCGTCAGGATGGGAGCGAACCATGTGGCGGCTGCGGAATCTCGTTGTCCTCGTCTATATCGTTATCGGAGTCTTCGTCGCCTGGGACCGGAGCTATATAACGCTCGCCTGGCTGAAGACCCTGGCCAGCGCATTGCTGGCCATTTTGCTTTGGTGGCTAATCCTGCTCGGAGTTAACCTGCACGTCCATTAACGCAACTATCCAGCTACGCCGCTGCGCCGCCAGCCTGTTCACCAGGCTGGCGGAGCCGCGTTCTTTGGCCAGCTGCCGGTCCCGTTCGGTTATCGGAATGACCCACAGCCAGCGCACCGGGTCCGAGCCGAACGAGAACCCGGACAGATCCGGCGGTTCCGGCCCCAGCAGCGATCCTGGTGAATCGAGCAGCAGCACCCCTTCATAGCCTCCGGCGAGGGGAAACGTCGACGGCTCGTGATACCAGCGCACGCTGTGCCCCGGTCCGAACCAGGTCACCGCCCGCCACGGGTAGGTGGCCAGCCACAAGAACACCCGCGCGGCGCTCGCCGAGGGCATCGTCGTCCCGATCGCCAGTTCCACCCGCGCGTAACCGCTGGGATCGTCGAGCACCTGCTCGACCACGGGCATCCGCTGGCAGCACATTCCTACTGTGGACAGGACAGTAAAAGGACGGTGTTGAGCGCCAGGCCGTTCGGATATACCGACAAGAGGCTGCTGCCCCGCGGAAGCCTCCCAGTAATGCGCCCCCGGCCCGAGCCGTGCCATCAGGTGCCCGAGCACCGCCTGCTGGAACTGGGCCCACCCGTCCGGCGACTGCCGCCACCGCCAGTAGGCCCGCGCCTTCTCCACCCGCGGCCCCAGCCCCTCCAGTGCCTCCTCCAGTGACCAGCCGAACGGCGTCTGCCCGATCACGTCCCGCGAATAACCCGGCATGCCGCGGTTCATGTTCGACCAGCCCGGGATCACCGCGAGCAGCTGACCCTCGTAGTAGAGGGCCACCCCGTCGCCTTCCTCGAACCAGAGCGCCTCCAGCGACCCGGCCTCCAGCGGCTGGCTTCCTCCCGGCTGCCGGGTCCGCGCGGCCGGCATGAGCGGCGCCCGCCCCTGCTCCAGTCGCGCCTCGTCCATCGAGGCCGGCGCCTGCTGGTGGTTGGCGATCCACGTGGCGGAGATGGCGGTCGTGTCGTTGTGCACGTAGGCAGCCGTCGTCATCCCGTCGTATTCCACCGTGACACGCCTACTGCCGTATGGGCTGACGCTTTCCAGCAGCGTGATGGGCTGCTGAACCTGAGAGGGCATCATAATCCGAAATGTACTGAGATAATCCCCGGCAGGAAAACCCCTGCTCGAACCCGTCATATCCTGGAAAGTCAAAGGCTCTTTTACGACGAACGGACGTCAGTGACTCGATCCCTCCCCCTGCGACCTCGCACTTCGAAGCCGCCACGGCATCTGGCCGACCTGGATCCGGCGGCACGTCGCGCGGCGGTCGCCGAGCTGGGTGAGCCGGCGTTCCGCGCGGGTCAGCTGTCCCGCCACTACTTCGGGCGGTACACCGACGACGCCGCGTCGATGACCGACCTGCCCGCCGCGTCGCGCCAGACCCTGGCCGGACAACTGCTTCCCGTCCTGCTGACCGCCGAGCAGGAGCTGACCTGCGACAACGGCATGACCCGCAAGACGCTGTGGCGGACGTTCGACGGCGCGCTGGTCGAGTCGGTGCTGATGAGATACACCGACCGGACCACGATGTGCGTGTCGTCCCAGGCGGGCTGCGGGATGGCCTGTCCGTTCTGCGCGACCGGCCAGGCCGGGCTGACCAGGAACCTGTCCACCGCGGAGATCGTCGGCCAGGTGGTGGCCGGCGCCCGGCTGCTGGCGTCGGGCGGTCCGGGCGGGGGGCGCAGGGAGGTCGTCCCCCCGCGAACGGCACAGCGGGTGTCCAACGTCGTGTTCATGGGCATGGGCGAGCCGCTGGCCAACTACGGCGCCGTGGTGGCCGCCGTGCGACGGCTGACCGACCCGGTGCCGGACGGCCTGGGCATCTCGCAGCGTTCGGTCACCGTGTCCACGGTCGGCCTGGTGCCGGCCATCGGCCGTCTCGCCGCGGAGGGCCTCCACGTCACGCTGGCCGTGTCGTTGCACGCTCCGGACGATTCGCTGCGGGATACTCTTGTCCCGGTGAACCGCCGGTGGAAGGTGGCCGAGGTGCTGGACGCGGCGTGGTCGTACGCGGCGCGGACCGGTCGGCGGGTGTCCATCGAGTACGCCCTGATCAGGGATGTCAACGATCAGGCGTGGCGGGCCGATCTTCTCGGTTCGCTGCTGACCGGGCACCTGGCGCACGTGAACCTGATCCCGCTCAACCCCACGCCGGGCTCGAAGTGGACGGCGTCCCGGCCGGCCTCGCAGCGGGAGTTCGTCCGGCGGCTTGAGGCCCAGGGCGTGCCGGTGACGGTACGGGACACGCGGGGCCGGGAGATCGACGGCGCCTGCGGCCAGCTCGCAGCGTCGGCCGTAGCACGAACGTGAGCGTGTCCTGGCGCCTGGTCCACTGGGCCTGGCGTTACGCCCAGCGTCGCGGGATGGTGACCGCGGGCACTCCCGCCGGGCGCCGGTTCGCGTCGTTCGGGACTGGTTCGGTGCTGGCCTTTCCGGTGGGCACGGTGTTCGGCGAAAGCTCGATCGCCATCGGCGCCGATGTGGTGGTGGGCGCGCAGGTCACGTTGTCGGCGGGGATGGTCCCCGGTCAGGACCTCGGGCCGGAACCGGTGCTGCGGATCGGTGACCGCTGCGTGATCGGCCGCGGCAGCCATATCGTGGCGCATCAGTCGGTGGTGATCGGCGCCGACGTTTACACCGGCCCGTACGTGTACATCCCTGAGCATTCGTAGACGTAGGCTACTCGCATGGATACCGACCGGCGCGGCAGTGCGGGTGAGACGGGTCTCCGCTGGGGCGGGGACGTGCGCATCTCTGAGGACGAGTGGGTCAAGGACCCGAAGACGGGCGAGATGCGACTGTCTGAGAAGGGCATCACTCGGCAGAAAGAGGACATAACCGCGCTGGCCGGTCGGCTTGATGGGGAGGTCACCGAGTGGTACCCGGAAAACGACACGTCAGCGTACAAGAAGCGACGTATCCGGCTTCCGAACGGGCGTAGCGTCTGGCGGGTCTACCGCCCGGAGTTTCGGCGCATGCTCGCCGATTACGAGGACGGGAAGATAGACGGGATCATCTTCTACGACATTGACCGTCTCGCCCGCCAGCCGCGCGATCTGGAAGACCTGATAGACCTAGTCGAGTACTACAAGCGGCCCGTCGAAACGGTGACCGGGAACATCGACCTGCGCACGTCCAACGGTCGCGCTATGGCGCGCGTGCTCGTGGCGATGGCGAACAAGTCGAGCGAGGACACCGCGCGGCGCGTGGCCCGTGCGCGTCTTCAGGTGGCGCAGGAGGGCAACGGCAGCCGTTTCACGGGAAGTCGCCGGCGTTTCGGCTACCGGGAAGACGGAAGCCTGATCGAGGCGGAAGCGGCGCTTATCCGCGATGCGGCGAAACGGTTCATGGCTGGCGAGTCGTGGAACGGTATCGCCAAGTATTTCCGCGCTTCGGGAATCCGTCCGGTTTACGCGAATATCTGGTCAATGACGTCTATCCGCCAGGTTCTTCTGTCTCCTTCTGTCGCGGGTATCGCGGTGTATAATGGTTCGCTGCGTGAAGAGAACAAGACGGGCCGTCCGAAAAACCTCTATTCCGACCCTGAAGCCGTCGCGCTGAAAGACGCAGGCGGCCGGTACGTAATGGGCAACTGGAAGCCGGTTCTGTCGGTTGACGAGTGGAAAGCGCTCGTGGCGGAATCAGAGGCACGGAGGAAGGGGCAGACCTTCAGCGCCAGGGGAACCCGCAAATACCTATTGACTGGTCTCCTGCGGTGCGGGCGCATACACGACAACGGAGTGGTCTGCAACCGGTCTATGGCCGGCTTCAAATACAAGAACAAGGCGGGCACGGTCTCTTACGGTTACCGATGCCCGGACAAGATAAAAGGCGGCTGCGGCGGTCTTCAGCGGAGCATGCCGAAACTCGACAAACTGATAGAAGACCTGCTTTTCGCGCACCTCGCGGAGAACGCGCCGGACAGCATGCAGGAAAGCGACCGGGCAGACGAAACCGATCCTGACGCCGTGCAGCTAGCCGAAACGCAGGAAAGCATACGCAAGCTCCGGATGGGTTACGCGGCGGTTCCCCGGACAGTCAGCGATGACACGATGTTCAGCGTCCTGCCGCAACTGGAAGCCACCGAACGCGACCTGAAGGCGAAGCTGCGGAAAAAGGCCAAGGTGCGCATGGGTCGGGTTTCCCTCGCTAAGACGCCGGAAGAAGTGCGCCGCGAATGGGACGAAGCCGATGATAACTTGGTGCGCCGCGCGATTCTTTCCCGCTACCTGAAGGCGGTTATTATCCGCAAGACGGATAGGCGTGGTCCGGCAGACTTGGATTATTCCGCGATCGAGCCGGTATGGCGCGAGGACGGGGAGTATGTGCCACTTGATCACGTGATTTATTAGCAGCGAAATCAAAAGACGCCGACCGCACATGCGGTCGGCGTCTTTCGCGTGTTCAGAATTCCTCTTATTCGTCCTGATCGGCATCGTCAGTTTCCCGGTTTCCGTATTGCAGCAGCAAAAGCATGTCTGCCCATTGCCGTTGTGTGATCTTGGGTGCGCGTGCGACGTGGTAAGCGATCCACTGTTCACGGGTGGTCGGCTCTGCGGCCGAGTTGTTCGTCGTAGGGCCTTCCGCCTTATAGGCGTTCACCCTTTTCGGTTCAGATTCTCCTGTGGCGTTGCTGGTCGTTAGGCATCACCCCCTCAGGGACTTCGATTACTGGTTGTATCCGAGGAGGGCGTTGTGAACGTGAACGTGAACGGCGTGCGTGTGACCTACGCGTGTAGGCGCGAGGCTCGTTCGCGTTCGCGTTCACGATCACTGTCCGTCACTGGCGGGCCGTGTCTGTCCCGGGCGTGCGGCCCGCCAGTAGCCGCGCCGCACCTGGACCGCACGGCCAGCGTTGGCGTGTTCCTGGAGCCGGTAATAGACCCAGCGGCGAGTAAGGCCGCAAATGGTTTCCAGTTCCGCGATCGAGATTCCCTTGGGACCGGCGTCTACCAGTGCGTCCCACAGCGCCGTTTCAGGGCGGGGCGAGGTATCGGCATTTACCGACGCGTCTTCGGCGGTTTGTGGGTGGTGTTCTGGAGCCGTGCGGGACATTTCCGTCTGGCCGGCTGTCGGTGGTCGGAGCACAGGGGAGCACTGGCTTGCGTGGTAGTCGCGGCGCGCATCGGTCAGCAGATAGGCGCGGTTGCGTTCGGGTAGTGTGTGGTCGGGACTGGAGATCAAGAATTCTCCGGGTTGCCTAAGCTTGTAGGCATGCC
>Ga0213881_10000313_pt1 | contig 35424 bp, 32 predicted proteins | sample BarmaccoBMER_R08_FD_160104 | JGI IMG/M metagenome (GOLD analysis project Ga0213881, IMG submission 160104) | Barbacenia macrantha exposed rock microbial communities from rupestrian grasslands, the National Park of Serra do Cipo, Brazil - ER_R08 ...
GCCTTGCGGCAGCGCAGATCCCACGAGCGGTTGAAGTTGCGGGGTTCGATGGGAGTGCCCCATCGGGTGGTGAACACCCAGTGGCCGTCTTGCCACCGGTCTGCGGCGGCTTGACGAGCTGAGCCCTGTTGGATCTGGCGGTGACACAGCGCAGCGGTGCACAGATCCACGAGTGGCAGCCGGACATCGTCGGAGGTCGCCTCTTTGGACCGAAACCGACGCGCGGCTGCGCTGGGCGACCAGGTTGCGGCCGTAATCCCACAGCAGCTTGACCTGTCGATAGGGGTCACATCGCACCTACGCAGTGTTATTAGAGTAGTGGCCTACTGCTATATCCTAAAAGGTCAAACGGGTTAGCGTCGGACGTCACTTGAAGGAAGTGATTAAGGCCGCCGCAGCAGCATGGTCACTCAAGCTCTCAAACCCATCACCGCGGAAACGTAGTTAATTGGTGCGTGGTCTGCCAGAGTACGTGCTGGCACGTTTCCCTTGACTACTGCGTATTTATCGTACGTCCAAGAAGCCTCATGTTGATCATCTTCGATCGATTCATCTGGCGGCGAAAGCATAACTGCTCCGTGCCGATCGATGTAGTGAAGAACACCGACGTGTTCATATCCCACTTCTATTCCCATCAGTTCCGTCGGTGGAACCTTGGCCACCAGATCGCAGCAGTCGACGTAGCGTGAGTGATTGAGCCCTTGTATACTGGCAGCAAAGTCCTTGTCGCCGACGCGCGGGGAACCGAACGTATAAAGGTAATCAGGGCCATGCAGTGCTGCGGCGAGTGTGGCGAACGCAGCGCCGAGGCTGTGTCCAGTAAAGAGAGGGCGCGTACCGGCTGGAATGAGGCTACCGCGGTCTTTCACTTCAGAAAAGCGCGCGAGCTCATCTCGGAACCCGTCATGCACCTTCCCTGCGCCGTCCCAACCGACCTTCCAGAACCGCACGTCGGCGAATAGGTCCGTGGGATCGTCTAGTTCGGTACCACGAAATGCGGCGACTGCAATCGGATCCACGTCGTGGTTCGCCGTTGCCACGAATACCTGCATTCCTGGCTTGTTATAGCCGATTGTGCGTACCAGTGTAAAGTCGACGCGTTCTAAGTAAATCTTGAGCCGCCTCTCGTCTTTCACGTACGCTAGCCGCGACATTTCAGCGCACAGTGCCGCGTCGGACATGATAGGGCCAAAGCTGAAAAAATCATCGGCTTCTCCCGGGAAGAATAACGAGCTGTATGAGCGATTGTAAGAAATTTTAGACATGGCAGCCCTCCCTTTTTGGGGTGTCCAGCGAACATACCGTCGCACGGCTCCGGATGATCGATTTTGTGATTCGTCGTTCGCGTGGGCCAGACATCGTGTCCTGTGAATGGCGTAGAGGCCATTGTGCCACGCTGCTACGCCAAAGAATGGTCCATGGCACCTGTGAAGCTGTGCTCGAGCTGCTGTTATCCCACGATGACCCCCAGCGTCATAGTAAGAATGATACTTAAGGCTGTTCGGAAGCAACGGTCGTGTATCGGGGTGACATGGACTCCGGCTAAATTGATGGTCGAAATGGCGCAATCGGCACAGGGCGCATTGTCCCGCAGTAAGGCGACCCCATGGCTCGTTGCTGGGTTTTTAGTTTTCCGGCAATCCAGTGTTCATCATGAACTTGACAGTCTGAATTCATAATCTCCTGACATGGTTGAACCGGTTCTTGCTCGAAGCTTGCCTGCTGGGAGATTTTACCAAAAATTCTGGCACGGAAAGTGCTGAAACGCTCACTTAAAGCAGTCCGCATTAGCCTAATCGGATGGCGTTCGGGCTGTTCTGTTACATCGATTTACAAGGGCCGATGTACAGCGCGCACTGGCACCACCACCCAAGCATTTCTGATCGATGAGATCGCCTGACGAGATTTCGTGATCAGCGGTGCAACTGAGCCCTATGGGTCATCCGCTGCGCGCCAACCGCGGTCACAGGATCAGACTATGGAGGTCTTCATGAATCACAGCATCAAGCGGCGGCTGGGCGTTTTGCTTTCCTCTGGCATCCTGGCTACTGGCTTGCTCCTGGCAGCTGAGGGAACTGCCTTTGCTTCCGGCAATGGCGGCGCCGGTGGCGCCGGCGGTGCGGGTGGTCAGGGCGGTAGCTCTTTTTTTGGTAACGGTGGCAATGGCGGTAATGGTGGCAATGGCGGGGCTGGTGGCAATGGTGGTAGCAGTTGGTTTCCTGGTAACGGCTGCGGCGGCATTTCCTGCAACGGTGGTTGCGGCATTTTTTGTAACCATCCAGTCGGTGTTGGCGGATGTCCTCCTGTAGTGCTCTGGTGTGGCACATCGGCTCGTTTGAATCTCGCCAAGTTGTTGGGCTGCCCGGTGTTTTCCGAGCAGCTTCTGAAAACACTTTTTAATCATGTTCCGGCTTGCCCAGCCAGGTGCGTAAAGTAGTCTTGGTTTCGACGCAGACGTCTGCGGCGCCATTACGGGGGTGGCGCGACGTCAGTCATAGCGTGGCCGGCGGGCACCGGCATGACGTGACAAAGACGTTGGTGTGCTGTTCAGGGCGTGCAGTGTGCGTCAGCCCATCAGGGTCAGCACCTTCTGCGCTGAGGTGACCTTGGTGCGAAGGATGACTTGGGCGACAGCAGCCGCCACCGATGGGCAGAGGGCGCGGTTCGGCCGTCGAGGGGAGACAACGGCCGGGTCGCAGCTGGGACAGCGCCCGGCAAAGTATCCATCCGTCTGAGGTTGACATGAGGAGTCCGGGTCGTCCTGGGGCCGGCCGTGCGAATCGAGAGATACAACGGGATGCGTCGCGCATTACTACGGTCGCCGCCGGTTTCCCGATGCAGCGGCGGATGAGTTCAGCCAGGCCGTAATGCCGTCGGCGATAGCGGCCGCGTACCGGGCTCGACCATCTGGGGTGGCAACCAGCTCGGCTTCCTGGGCATTGCGCATGTTCGCGCACTCGACTAATGCCGCCGGAATCTGGGCGAGGTTGAGCCCAGCAAGGTCCGGACGCGGGTATAGCCCGTGGGAACCGATGTAATTGGCTGCGGTGAAACCATGTGCGCGGAAGGTTTCGACCAGAGTTTCGGCCAGCGCACGCGACGGCGGGCCTTGACTGTCGTTCAACGGGGGGTCGGAGTAGGCGACGTGGAAACCGTGCCCAGATGGTGGTGCACCGTCGGCGTGGATGGAGACCATCGCCTTCGCGCCCGCCCGGTTGGCAATCGCTGCGCGGTCGTTGACACATGGGCCGATCCCGGCGTCGTTCGGGCGAGTCAGCACCACGTGAACTCCACGCACGGTCAGTGCATCGCGGACCCGGATGGCAACATCCCAGGTGAATTTGTGTTCGGGGTAGCCGCCGTTAGTGGCGGTCCCGGTGGTGTTACAGGGTTTGGTACCACCTCGGCCATCGGGGACCGGGCGGTTGATCTCTGCCGAGTGTGACGCGCCAGCCCCGTTGTGGCCAGGGTCGAGCACGACCGTGACTTCCCGGTCCGGCGAGCCCGACCGGAACCCAAGCGGGGCGTAACTGCCGGCCAGGCCAGGACTGGCGATGGCCGCGGTGGTAAAGGTTGGTGAGTAGCTCATTCCCCAAGCAGCAAGCAGAACCAGAATCAAGGTAAATGTCCGCGGCGGAAAGCCGCGCGGTACCGCGTGCCGCATCATAGATTCCCCAGAAGGTGCCGCCAACAAAGCGCGGTCGAGCATACGTGCTCGGAGGCTCAAAGTGGTGGAGCGCCGTGGCCTGTACTCCGTCGAGGAGTTGTTGCTGTTTGCGCGCTCAGGCCACCGTGCTGGGGGTAGGGCGCTCTCGCGAGAGAGGCCGTCGAGCGCCGTGACGTGGTCTGCGGAGACGGCCTTCATGGCAGTTGCATTCGACGAACCGCCGCCTTCGCATGGTGGCAAGCAAGTGTATGGTCCAGCGGTGGCAACCGCGCATACTCGCGGACATGTCTAAGCAATCAGCGTCGCTGGCGCCGGCGGAGGCATTGCGGGCTGCATACGAGGCCTTTAGCGCCATCGTTGCCACGATCGATGACGAGCGTTCGTGGCTGCCGACTGGCTGCATTGGCTGGTCGGTGCGTGACCTTATTTTCCATTGTCTGTGCGACGCGCAGCGCGGCTTGGTGGCGCTTCACACACCGACTGACCGCGCTGCTGACCGGGACGCCGTCACGTACTGGCAAGACTGGCGGCCCGACGATGTCGGCGCAGCGAACGGCCGACGTTTTACCCGGGTGGTCGCGAGTATGTTCCTGCAAATCGATCAGCTTTGCCGACTGTACCTGGAGACAGCAACAGCCGTAGTCAACGCTGCTAGTTGCGCCTTGGTCGACGGCCACGCGAGACGCAAGGCTATGTGCTGACCGTCGGCGACCTCATCCGCACCCTCACTGTCGAAGCAAGGATTCACGACCTCGACATGATCGTGCATCTGCCCGGAACCTCTGACCCCTCGAGCGAAGGGCTCGCGCAGGTGCGTTGGTGCCTCGATGGCTTGCTGGGCCGCCCGGCTCCGGCGTCATGGTCTGACGCGCACTGGGCGCGGATAGCCACCGGCCGGACACCGATGTCCCATGACGAGCGCGCACAATTAGGAGAAGACGCCGCCCGCGTTCCATTGTTTGGTTAGGCGCCCTTAGCTCAGTGCCTACCCTTTACGAAGGGGCGCCTATCGGAACCATCCACATTATTGGCATCCCGCAGAAAATCCCTCATCAATTCGTCGAATTCCGGAACGCCGCCACGGTTGCAGTCCACGATGATGCCCAACCGTTGAGCGTGCTTCCAGACCGGCAGATCGGGATCAAAGGTGGCATGCCTATTACGGGCCGCTTGTATCAAAAGTACAAAGCCGTCGTAGTCCTCTTCTTCGATTGTTTGGAGGCCGCGCAGAACGGCGGCTCTATCAATCTTCTTGCCCCTCACCGGCTATCACCCCTCAGGTCTGAATGTGCACATTTTCCAAGTTGTCGCTAAAAGCTATAGATATTACTGCATAATCAATTCTAGCGCTCGCCGGGTGCGGTGGACCAACCTCGGTTGCAGGCACGTTGACCGGCGCCGATCAAGCCCGGTAGGACCGAGCAGATCTGAGCTGGTGATGCGAATCAACGGCGCGATGTCGGGACGTACCTTGCGGTGAGCTGCTGCGCCAGGATGGTGCCACTCCCGGGTTGGTTGAGCTACCGGCGCGGGGATGCTCGAGACCAGGCATCCTGGAACCGCTGGTGTCGTCTAACCGGCAAGGATCATCCAGCGCAGATCGCTCCCGTCCCGCGCAAGATGGGAGGATGAGCTTTCGCGCGGAAGCCTCCTCAGTGGATCAGTCTGCGCACCCGAATCGTTGGCGCGCTTTGGCTGTCACCCAGCTGGCAGGCTTCATGAGCTTGCTCGACGTCAGCATCGTCAACGTTGCGTTGCCGTCCATCCAGCACAGCCTGGGTACCTCGGTAGCGCAGGTGCAGTGGGTGGTGTCCGGTTACGCGCTCACTTTCGGGTTGGTGCTGGTAGCCGGCGGGCGATTGGGTGACGGCTTAGGCCGGCGCCGGATGTTCCTCCTGGCACTCACCGCTTTTGTGCTGACCAGCGCGTTGTGCGGAGCCGCCCCCAATGCCGAGTTGCTTGTCGCCGCTCGGCTGCTGCAGGGTTTGGCCGCGGGAATGCTCACCCCGCAGAATTCCGGTTTGATCCAGGTGCTGTTCCGCGGTGCCGAGCGCGGCAGAGCATTTGGCATTTTCGGTGCCACGGTCGGGCTTTCCACAGCGGTCGGCCCGGTGGTCGGCGGCTTCATCCTCAACGTGGCGGGGGAGCAGGATGGCTGGCGGTGGATCTTCTACGTCAACGTTCCGATCGGGCTGGTCGCCCTGGTGGCAGCTTGGCGGCTGGTGCCGTCCCGACCACGTAGCGGCACACGGGTCATCGCGGACATTGATGTGATTGGAGCGCTGCTGCTGGGATGCGGCGTGCTGTGCCTGTTGCTGCCCCTGGTGCAGGTCGACACCGGGGGCCTGCGCCGCCTGTGGTGGTTGTTCGTGTTGGCACCCGTGGTGACCGCGCTGTTTGTTCGCTGGGAGCAGCGGATGGTGCGGCGCAATCGCCCGCCTTTGCTCGACACCCGGCTGCTGTCCGCCACGCCGGGTTACTCGGCAGGAGCCGCGCTTGGGTTGGTGTATTTCGTGGGCTTCAGCGGGGTCTGGCTCGTGTTTGCGCTGTACTTCCAGCACGGATTGGGTTACACGCCGCTGCAGTCCGGCCTGGCGGTGACGCCGTTCGCCCTCGGTTCGGCGTTGTCAGCAGCGCTAGCCGGACGGTTGGTGACCAGGTACGGGCGCCGGCTGACCGTTGTCGGCCTCATCAGTGTCGCGGTGGGATTAGCTGGCACAGCGGCGGTGCTCTATGTCGCACCCGCCGCCTGGGCTGGCTGGTGGGCAGCGTTGCCGTTGCTGGTGGGAGGTATCGGTGGCGGTGCTGTGATCTCTCCGAACATCACGTTGACCTTGGAATGCGTGCCACCCGAAATGGGCGGGGCCGCGGCCGGAGCGCTGCAGACGGGTCAGCGAATCGGATCGGCCATCGGTACGGCCACGCTCGCGGCGGTGTTCTACGGGATGCTGGGGCACGGCAGCCACAATTACCGGGCGGCCATCGCGGCGGCATTGCTCACCGGAACCGGGTTTGTCTGCCTGGCTTTGCTGATCGCGGTGTTAGAACTGCGGGTTCGCCAGCGTCGTGCGGCACTTCCCGCGCCGGACCAGGCCAGCGTTGCTGAGGCGGACGTGCATCGGACTTGATCACGCCCTGGCGCGACTGTCGCGGTGGCAACTGCGTGCGCCGTACGATTGGTGCGATGGCGCAGAACCGGGTACGGGTCGGCGGGCCGTATTTTGAGGACCTCGCGCACGGGCAGGTCTTCGCCGATGCACCGGGACTGACGTTGACGTCGGGCTACGCGGCATTGCATCAGTCGCTATCCGGCGATCGGCTGCGGCTACCGCTGGATCGCGAGTTGTCCGCGGCGGTCACCGGTCGTGCCGAGCCGTTGGCCCATCCCACGCTGGTCTGCCATGTCGCGATCGGCCAGAGCACTGCGCCCTCGCAGCGGGTCCGCGGCAATTTGTTCTACCGCGGGCTGCGACTGCTGCGGCCGGTGCACCTGGGTGACACATTGCGCGCCCGCACGGAGGTCGTTGCATTGCGGCAGAACCGCCCGAAACCCGGACGGCCGCCCACCGGTCTCGCCGTGCTCCGCGTGCGGGTCAGCAACCAGCTGGATGAACCCGTGCTGGATTACTGGCGCTGCCCGATGATCCCGTTGCGCGATCCCGCAGCCAACACCGGTCACGCTGACAGCTTCGACCACATCCCCACTGATGCTGAGCCCGTCGATGACCTGCCGTGGGGTTGGCGACTCAGTGCCTTCCGGCCCACCGAAGTCCAACCCGGCACCATCTACGACATCGAGGTTCGCGATACCGTGACCGGCGCGCCAGAACTGGCCAGAGCCACCCTGAACCTCGCGGCCACGCACACCGACCCCGCCGCGTCCGCGTACGGGCGCCGCCTGGTCTACGGCGGACATACCATTTCCATTGCCGGAGCGCATGCCACCCGGGCTTTGCCCGACCTGGTGACGATCGTGGCATGGCGCAGCTGCGATCACATCGGCCCGGTGTTCGAGGGTGACGTGTTACGCACCGAACTGCATGTCGAAGCGGTCCATGTCCGGGATGGTTACCAGCTCATCGACCTACGGGCGCTGGTGCATGGCTGCCCCGCGGCTGACGCCGGCGATCTGACCGTGGTGGACAAGCCAGTGTTGGACTGGCGATTCGTCGCGCTGGCTCGGTAGGGAGGCGTGCAATGGCCGGAATCCTGGCAGGTATGCGCGTGGTGGAGGGCTCGGCGTTCGTGGCGGCGCCGTTGGGTGGGATGACCCTTGCTCAACTCGGTGCCGATGTCATCCGCTTTGATCCGATCGGCGGCGGGCTCGACGCCCACCGCTGGCCGGTCACCGCGGAGGGGAAGAGCCTGTTCTGGGCTGGTTTGAACAAGGGCAAGCGTTCGATCGCAGTCGACATGCGATCGCCGCAAGGCCGGCAACTGCTCGTCGACCTGATCACTTCGCCGGGTGATGACGCGGGGCTGTTTTTGACTAACTTTCCAGCTGCGGGCTGGTTGAACTACCCCGCCTTGGCGTCCCGGCGCCCTGATTTGATCATGATGAACATCGTGGGCAACCCGGACGGATCCTCTGCCGTCGACTACACGATCAACCCCGCCACCGGCTTCGCTTGGACCACAGGACCGGATGCCCTTGCGACCCCGGTCAACCACCTGCTGCCAGCTTGGGACGTCGTCACCGGCACCTTGGCCGCCACCGGCCTGCTGGCCGCCGAACGTAAGCGGCGGATCACCGGGACCGGCCAGTTCATCCGGCTTGCCCTCGCCGATGTGGCCATGGCCACCGTCGGCCATCTCGGCTACCTCGCCGAAGTACAGATCAACAACACTGAACGGCCCCGGTATGGCAACTACCTGTATGGCGCATTTGGGTGTGACTTCCCCACCAAGGATGGCAAGCGGGTCATGGTCGTCGGGCTGACACCGCGGCAGTGGCGCAGCCTGGTGACGGCCGTCGGGATCGGTGACGCCTGCGCTCAGATCGAGAAACTACTCAGCGTTGACCTGTCCAAGGAGGGTGATCGTTTTGCCGCGCGCCATCTGATCGCCGCCCTCATCGAGCCCTGGGTTGGTAACCGGACACTGCGTGAAGTCGGCGAGATTTTCGATACACATGACGTGTGCTGGGGGCCATACCAGACATTCGCGGAACTCGTTGCCAACGATCCCCGCTGCTCACCCGCCAACCCCATGTTCGCCAACGTCGAGCAGCCGGAAATAGGGACCTACCTCACGCCTGGCTCGCCGATCGAATTCTCCGCCGACGACCGGATCCCGCCTGCGCCCGCACCCCGACTCGGCCAGCACACCGATGAGGTTCTTGGTCAGATTCTCGGCTTGTCAGCTGCAGAAATTGGTCGGCTCCATGACGATGGTGTCGTCGCCGACGCCAGCGCTGGCTAAGGACCGCGCAGAGAGCTGAGCTGTGCGCCGAACCCCGTTGCGTTCATTCCTGCTTCATCCCGGACAACGACCAGCAGGTGTTCTTCTCTTTCTCAAGTCGATTAGGTTGCCTGGGTTCGTTCGCGGTGACTCTCAACCCCTAACGATCGACCTACCGTGGCGGATCCTGCTTACCCAACCGCTGCTTGAGCATGTCGGCACCCTTGGCGATCTGGTCTGAGTACTTGCCGCGAGTCCTCTTGTCAGCGAAGTCCCCTACCTTGTCGATGCCCTGCTCAACTTTGTCCGGATGCTGGGCCAGCACATCTTGGGCCTTCTTCTTCAGCTCGTTGAACTTGTCACCAATGCCCATGAGTTCTCCTCCCCGTCGACGAAGCAGGTTCCTCGTCTGTTACCCGCGATCAGGTGGTGATCCGCGCAGCACCACCGACAATAACCCGGCTGGGGCCAATGACGGCGGCGAGGGCTCACGCGGGTGGGTTCACACAGCTGGGCTGGAGAATCGCCTGCACGTGAGGGTCGTTGATGTTGTCCTTGGTGACGAAGGCAACGCCGGTGTCCTCGCTCGATGCCACCTGGCCGGTGCGTACTGTCTGCATCATCGCGTTGACTGAGTCGAAGCCCATCCGGAACGGGTTCTGCACAATCAGCGCGGTGATTGCTCCTGACGTGACTCCCTTGACCTCGTCCGGTGACGCATCCCAGCCGATCAGTTTTACCTTCCCAGCCTTTCCCGCTTGGTTCAGCGCGTTGGTGGCGCCAACCACTCCGGGCTCATTCGCCGCGAAAATCCCGTCCAGGTTGGGGTTGGCGGTCAGGATGTTCTCGGTGACCGACAGTGCGGTGTTGGGGTCGCTGCTGCTGGATTGCTCGGCCACCAACGTCAGGTTCGGGTGCTTTGCAAGTCCCTCCTTGAATCCTTTGGTGCGTTGGTCGTTGGTCACTGTTCCGGGCTGAAACGGGATGAAGGCGACTTTGTGCGCGCCTGGCCCCAGCGCATCGGCGAGCAGGTCAGCCGCCTTTCGGGCGGCCGCGATGTTGTCCGTGGCGAAAACCGGCACGTTACTCGGTTGAGGGTTCGTTCCAGAATCAATATTGATCACTGGCACATCCCGGCTCAGTGCATCCTGGGTGACTTGGGCGAGCACCTTCGCGTCAGTGGCCGCATACACCAGCCCATCAACCTGCCGGGTCAAGAAGTTCTGCAGCAGATTGACTTGGCCGGTGACGTCGGTCTCCGCGGTGACGCCGTCCCACTGAAGTTTCACATCAGTCATCTTCGACGCCGCACACTGGGCGCCCTTGCGGACGCTGTCCCAGAAGTCGAAGCCGACGGCCTTGGGCACAACGGCAACGGTGATGGGGCCGCTGGACTTGACTTTCGGGCCCCCAGAAGGGCCCGAACCGGGGACGGTAACCGCGGAACAAGCCGCGGCGAGCACGATTGCAGCAGTACAACCCACGGACACCGACAACCTGACCCGCATGGCGCTCGCCTTTCTGATTCTCATGAGATTGGTCATGGCATCTCCGATCAAGGCCCAATCATCGCGCTGCCGCCCGTCGCCGCCGGTACTGATCCCAGAACACGGCAATCCAGATAATTATCCCGATGATGATCTGCTGATAAAAAGTATTGATATCCAGGAGCACAGACCCGTTGCGAATCAATGCAATTAACAGGGCACCCAGCAGGGTTCCGACGACCGTGCCTTCACCGCCGAAAAGACTGGCGCCGCCAATCACGGTAGCGGCGATGACATCGAGCTCGAGGCCGATGCCAAAGTTCGGTTGTCCGGAGTTGACTCGGGATGCGGCAATCATCCCTGCCAGACCCGCCATGGTGCCGGAAATAATGTAGACGATCGCGAGGTAACGTTTGACGGGAACGCCGGACAGCCGGGCAGCTTCCACGTTCGAACCTATGGCGTACGCGTACCGCCCGAGTTTGGTGCGGGTCAGAATGAGGTGCCCGAGCACCGCGACGAGGACGAGAGTCAAAACGGGGATCGGCAGCGCGCCGAGCCTTCCTTGGCCAAGCACCTTGAACTCCGGAGGCGTACCGGAAACGGCGACGGAACCAGTGACGATGTACACCAGCCCGCGGGCCACACTGAGCATGCCGAGCGTTGCGATGAACGGTGCCATTCCTGCCTGGGTCACGAGCAAGCCGTTGACCATGCCGGCAACAGCTCCGATTGCCGTGCCACCGATGATGGCCAGGGGAATCGCAACGCCGTAGTTCACCACCAGAAGTGCGCCAAGCACACCCGATAACGCGGCCACCGAGCCGACGGACAGATCGATCCCGGCAGTGATGATCACGATGGTCATGCCGATCGCAATGATCGCCACCACCGCTGACTGGACCCCAATATTGATCAAGTTGTTCGCAGTGATGAAGGCGTCGGACGCCAACGATAGGTAGATGAAGAGCACCAATACGGTGCCGGCTGCCGCGAGCTGCGACACCACGGAACGGGCCCGGTGGCGCCACGTACCGGGCGACGGAACGCGGCGCCCTTGCCATCCCACGTTTCGCCTCCCGATGTCAGCGCTGGAATCCCTTGCCGGTACCGGTAGCCAACTGCATGATCCGTTCTTCGGAGAACTCGTCACGAGCCAGCTCACCGGCGATCCGTCCGGCTCGTAAGACCAGGATTCGATCACACATGTTCAGTAGCTCCGGGAGGTAGGAGCTGATGATGACAATCCCGCAACCCTGCGCGGCCAGCCGCCCGATCAGATCGAAGATCTCGGCTTTGGCGGCCACGTCGATGCCGCGCGCCGGCTCGTCGAAGAAGAGCACCTGGCTACGGGCTTCCAGCCACTTTGCCACCACGATCTTCTGCTGGTTGCCGCCGGACAGCGTGCGGACCCGGCTTTTTATCGAGGGCGCCTTGATGCCCAGTTGGTTTCCCCACGACTGCGCGATCTTTCGCTCGGCCGGCAAGTCGATCATACGAAGGCGAAGTGGAATGTTCGCCAGGGTGATGTTCTGATCCACTGGTAGGGCCATGGCGAGACCCTCGGCCTGGCGGTCCTCTGTCAGGTAGCCGAGCCCGGCCGCGATGCCCTGCCGTGCCGAGCGCAGGTTTACCTTGCGGCCGCGCACACTGACGCGTCCGGCGTCGGGGATGTCGGCACCGAAGATGGCTCGAGCTAGCTCTGTACGGCCAGCTCCGACCAGACCGGCGAACCCGACGATCTCGCCGGACCGTACGTCGACACTGCAGTCCACGAGATCGACCACCTTGCCTCGCCGGCAGATGCCGTCCGCGCTGAGCAGGATGTCTCCGACCTCGACGTCCGGTTTGGGGTAGAGGTCGCCGATATCGCGCCCGACCATCAGCCGGATCAGGTGTTGCGGTGACGCCTCCGCGGCCGGCAGCGTCTGAACGACCCTGCCATCGCGCAGCACGGTGACCCGGTCGGCGAGGTGAGCGACCTCGTCGAGGCGATGCGAGATATACACGATGGCGATGCCGCACCCCTTCAGCTCCGCGATCACCGTGAACAGATCATCGATCTCTGCCTCGGTGAGCATCGTGGTCGGTTCGTCCATGATCACCACTCGCGGATTCCCGTTGAGTGCCTTCGCGATCTCGACACGCTGGCGGTCGGCGATCGGGAGGGTGCCCACCGCCCGGGCCGGGTCGACTGTGAGGTTCACCCGGGCCAGCAGCGACCTGGCGCGCCTGCGGTCGGCTCGGCGCGACAGCACTCCCCACCGGCTCGATTCGTCGCCGAGGCACAGATTTTCCGCTACGGACAGGTGCGCAGCCAGCGCGAGCTCCTGGTGCACCATCGACACGCCCAGCACTAGCTGGGCGAAGCGTGGTCCGCGAAAGGCGACCGGCTTGCCGTCCACGCGAATCACACCCTCGTCCGGTCGCTCGACCTGTGCCAGCAGCTTCATCAGGGTGGATTTGCCAGCGCCGTTCTCACCGACGACGACGTGGACCTCGCCTGGCAGTACGGTCAAGCTGACCTGGTCGACGGCGAGCACCCCTGGGTAGCGCTTGGAAACCTCGTGCATCTCCAACAAGGGCTCGGCCACAATGGCGCCACCAATCGCCTCCGTCAGCGAGCGGGTCGATCACCGACTTTGCCGGGCCCCGTCCCAAGTGGCCACCCGGCTTGCTCCATCCAGGTGATAATTTAATCCTTGAGTAGTCACCTGTTGGCCTTTTGACGATCAAACATTTATCAACGCGGACTTGCGGGACAGTCTCGCATCACGTAGGTGTTGTGATCGTCTGCTGAGACGATCACAACGGTTGACGGGGGGCAACCATGCTTGAGCGAAAGCCGGTCGGCAAGCAATTGCTACGGCGTTTCCAGTTGCCGGTTAATTTAGGCACTGGCGTCTTCGGTGCGTTTATTCTGGCCATTGTGACGCTCTTTGTTGTGGCCGTCTTATGGGCCGCTCAAGGGCAATCACCGGTAGAGGTTCCGGTACTTGCGGGCTTGCCGAGAAGCCAGGCCGAGGCGCTGCTCAAAAACATGGGGTTAAGCGTTCGCGCAACCTCGGACGAGGTTTCTTTGCAGCCGGCGGGAACGGTACTGCGGACCAATCCCGCAGCCGGCGTGCAGCTTGATCCGGGTGCGGGCGTGAGCCTGGTGCTTGCCATTGCAGGTGCTTCGGGCATGGCGCCTGGAAATGCGGATATGGCGCCCGCACCAGTAGCCGCCCCGGCCCAGCAACCGGCCCCCGTTGCCATACCCGCGCCAGTCCAGCTGCCGGCTGCGGTGGTGGTTCCGGCACCCGTGCAGAGACCGGCTCCTCTGGTGGTGTCACCCCCGGTAGTGGTGCCACCCCCGGTGGTGGTGCAACCGCCGCCTCCGGCGCTACGGCAGGTCCCTGACGTGGTTGGTGCGGACCGGGTGCAGGCGGCACGGGCACTGCGCGACGGAGGTCTGTTGGTGGGGTCGGTGACAGAGGAGGTCTCGAACCAGCCGGCGGGAACGGTGGTGCGGACCAATCCCAAAGCAGGTGCCGCGGTCTGGCCGGGCAGCTCGGTCGACCTGATCGTCGCCAAACGTGGCGACCAGGTGAAGGTACCCAATGTGGTCAATATGGACCGGGCGTCGGCGGCGCGGCTGCTGCGTGATGCGGGGCTGTCAGTGGGCTCGGTCACGGAGGTGGTGGTCACCAACCAGCCGGCGGGCAGAGTGCTGCGGACTGACCCGGCGGCCGGTACTGCGGTCCACCGTGGCAGTGCTGTCAACCTCGTGGTGACAGCAAAGGCATCCCCGGAGAAGTCCCCGGGCTCGGGCAATAAGTCAAACCAAAACCCGAAGACCGAAGATGCGGACGGCCGCACTACGACCATGCAACACGGGCATTAGGAACCGTTACCAGCCCCGGGCGCGCCACTCCTCGAGATGTGGTCGCTCGGCACCAAGCGTGGAGTCATTGCCGTGCCCGGGGTAAAACCACGTCTCGTCGGGCAGCTCGCCGAACACCCGCACTGTCAGGTCGTTCATCAGGCCGGCGAAGTCCGCCGGGTTGGTGGTCCGTCCGGGCCCACCAGGAAAAAGCGAGTCGCCGGTGAACAGGTGCGGAGTGCCATCAGGGTCCCGGTACAGCAGAGCGATCGAGCCGGGGGTGTGCCCGCGCAGGTGGATGACGTCCAGTTCCACCTCACCGACCGTCACGGTATCCCCATGGTCAACCAGGCGATCTGGCGGCACCGGTAACTGCGGCGCGTCGATCGGGTGCGCGACGGTACGAGCCCCCGTCGCACCGGCCAGCGCACCGAGAGCCTGCCAGTGGTCCGCGTGCCGGTGGGTGGTCACGATCGTCCGCAGATCCGGACGGTCCGGACCATGACCCAGCAGATCCATCAGCCGCTCGGCGTCGTTGGCCGCGTCGATCAGTAACGCCTCGCCGGTGTCCGGGCAGACCAGTAGGTAGGCATTGTTGTCCATCGGTCCCACCGATACCTTGGTAATGCTCAGGGCGGGCAGCACCCGTCGCTGCGCCGCTCCGCCAGGTACCACTGCGCCGGTGTAGTCCTCAAGAATTTCCACAGTCGCGACCGTAACGCGCTGGGGAGCCAGTCCCAAGTTTCCCAGACGTCACTCCAGCGTCACGCCAGGACCGCTGCGTCCGCGACTGTCGGTACTCCCGCATAGCATGGGTGCGGCTGTCTGCGAAGGGATAACAGTGGCTGACCGACTTGTCGTCCGGGGCGCGCGGGAGCACAACCTGCGCAGTGTCGACCTTGACCTGCCCCGCGACAGCCTCATCGTGTTCACCGGGCTGTCCGGTTCGGGCAAATCCAGTCTTGCGTTCGACACCATCTTTGCGGAGGGCCAGCGCCGGTACGTCGAATCACTATCGGCTTATGCCCGGCAGTTCCTCGGCCAGATGGACAAACCCGACGTCGATTTCATCGAAGGTTTGTCGCCCGCGGTGTCAATCGACCAGAAGTCCACTAGCCGCAACCCCCGCTCCACGGTGGGCACTATCACCGAGGTGCACGACTACCTGCGCCTGCTCTACGCCCGCGCCGGCGAGCCGCACTGCCCGATCTGCGACGAACCGATCTCCCGGCAGACCCCGCAGCAGATCGTTGACCAGGTACTAGATCTCCAGCCAGGCACCCGGTTCCAGGTCTTGGCACCGGTGGTGCGTACCCGCAAGGGGGAGTTCGTCGATCTGTTCGCCGAACTGCAGTCCCAGGGCTATTCCCGGGTTCTCGTCGACGGCACGGTGTATCCGCTCACTGAAGTGCCCAAGCTCAAGAAGCAGGACAAGCACGACATCTCCGTGGTGGTCGACCGGCTGGCCGTCAAGGACAGCGCCAAGCAGCGGCTCACCGACTCGGTCGAGACTGCATTACGGTTGGCCGACGGGCTGGTCGTACTCGATTTCGTAGACCGTGACGAGCACGACCCGCACCGGCAGCGCCGCTTCTCCGAACGGATGGCTTGCCCCAATGGTCATCCGATCGGCGTTGACGATCTGGAACCGCGGTCGTTCTCGTTCAATTCGCCTTACGGCGCCTGTCCTGAATGCACCGGCATCGGGATACGCAAGGAAGTCGATCCCGAGCTGGTCGTGCCAGACCCGGAACTTTCGCTGGCCGAAGGAGCAATCGCGCCGTGGGCTACCGGGCAGACTTACGAGTACTTCCAGCGGTTGCTTGAAGCGCTCTCCGAGACGATCGGCTTCCGGATGGACACGCCGTGGCGGCGGTTACCGACTGCAGCCCAGAAAGCTGTGTTGCACGGTATCGACACGCAAATTCATGTGCGTTACCGCAACCGGTACGGCCGTGAGCGGGCCTACTACGCCGCCTTCGAGGGCGCCATCCCGTTCCTCGAGCGCCGGATGAATCACGCCGAGTCGGAGCACATGCGGGAGAAGTACGAGGGCTACATGCGCGAGGTGCCCTGCCCGGCGTGCCGGGGCACCAGGCTGAAACCGGAGATCCTTGCTGTGACCTTGACCCACGTCACAGAGGGCCGTAAGTCCATCGCCGATGTGTCCGCCCTGTCAGTTCGCGACGCCGCGGCCTTTCTCGACGGCCTGCGGCTGGACACCAGGCAGGCGATGATCGCCGACGCGGTGCTCAAGGAGATCCAGGCACGGCTGCGCTTCCTGCTCGACGTCGGGCTGGACTACCTGTCGCTGGATCGTGCCTCGGCCACCCTGTCCGGCGGTGAGGCGCAGCGGATCCGGCTGGCTACCCAGATCGGTTCGGGGCTGGTCGGGGTGCTCTACGTGCTGGACGAGCCGTCGATCGGTCTGCACCAGCGGGACAATCACCGGCTGCTGGCGACGCTGACCAGATTGCGGGATCTGGGCAACACGCTCATCGTGGTCGAGCACGATGAGGAAACCATCCGGACTTCCGACTGGGTGGTGGATATCGGTCCGGGGGCCGGTGAGCACGGTGGCCAGATCGTCTACAGCGGCCCGTTTCCGGGATTGGAGCAGCACGACACCTCGATTACCGGAGCCTACCTGTCCGGCCGGTGCAGCATTCCGGTTCCGGCGGCGCGGCGCATGGTGGACCGGTCGCGGCGGCTGACCGTGGTCGGGGCGCGCGAGCACAACCTACGCGGTATCGATGTGTCGTTCCCCCTCGGTTGTTTGATCTCCGTCACCGGAGTATCCGGATCGGGCAAGTCGACGCTGGTCAACGACATCCTGGCGACTGTGCTGGCAAATCGGCTCAACGGCGCTCGTCAAGTACCTGGCCGGCATACCCGGGTCACCGGGCTTGAGCACGTCGACAAGCTGGTGAGGGTGGATCAGTCACCCATCGGGCGGACCCCACGGTCCAATCCAGCCACCTATACAGGCGTGTTTGATCGGATTCGCAAGCTTTTCGCTGCCACCACCGAAGCAAAAGTCCGCGGTTACCAGCCCGGGCGGTTCTCCTTCAACGTCAAGGGCGGTCGCTGCGAAGCCTGTGCCGGTGACGGCACCATCAAGATCGAGATGAATTTTCTGCCCGACGTGTATGTCCCCTGCGAGGTGTGCCAGGGCGCCCGGTACAACCGGGAGACTCTCGAGGTCCACTACAAGGGCAAGACCATCGCTGAAGTGCTCGATATGCCGATTGAAGAGGCGGCAGAGTTCTTTGAGCCGATCTCGGCGATTCACCGCCACCTCAAGACGTTGGTGGATGTCGGGTTGGGTTATGTCCGGCTCGGGCAACCCGCGCCGACGCTGTCGGGTGGGGAAGCCCAGCGCGTCAAACTTGCCAGCGAGCTGCAGAAACGCTCCACTGGCCGCACCGTGTACATCCTCGACGAGCCCACCACCGGCCTGCACTTCGAGGACATTCGTAAACTGCTCGGCGTGATCAACGAACTGGCCGACAAGGGCAATACCGTCATCGTGATCGAGCACAATCTGGATGTCATCAAATCGTCGGACTGGGTGATCGATATGGGCCCTGAGGGAGGCGCGGCGGGCGGCACCGTGATCGCTGAAGGGTCGCCGGAAGCGGTCGCCGCAATCGACTCCAGCTACACCGGGCAGTTCCTCCGTACCGTCGTTGACGTGCAGCCCGTCACGGCATCACGCCGCTCCCGCGCCACTGTGGCCGCCAGCTCATAGCGCTGGTGGCTCTTCAAGAACCACAACCCAGATTTGCCGCTGTCTCCCGACAGCTGCCAACCTCCCGCGGGTCTCCGTACCAAGCCGGCCGGGACTCCGTGCAGGCCAATTTCGGCAACGGCGGGCGACAAGGTCCACCCGTGTTCTGCGTGCAGGCTGCGTTGAGTGTTGTACCTGCTACGATATTCGCTGCGACCAACCTCTGTTTCGGCGGAGGCGGCAAGTGGAGCCCGCTCCCACCTGAACCGCTGTGAGGCGGCCGGGTCCGGTCCTGGAATCTCTGAGTGGATTCCGGTGTTGACGTTGTGTGTTGACAACCAACACACGGCGTCGACCGGTCGGATCTGCGGGCCCCGCGCGACAGGATGCGTGCGGGGCCGCGTGGTATCCGGGGTGTGTCCTTGGGCAGCGTGCCCACGTGCTCGGTTGCGCTGTGGGTAGAACGACTGAGGAGGCCACATCACCGTCGAGACACGCATCAATGAACGCATTCGCGTTCCCGAGGTCAGGTTGGTTGGTCCGAATGGCGAGCAGGTCGGCATTGTCCGCATCGAGGATGCGCTCCGGCTAGCTCAGGAAGCGGATCTTGACCTGGTCGAGGTTGCGGCGCAGGCCCGCCCACCGGTCTGCAAACTGATGGACTTCGGCAAGTTCAAATACGAGACCGCGCAGAAGGCCCGCGAGTCCCGCCGCAATCAGCAGATGACGGTTATCAAGGAGCAAAAGCTCCGCCCCAAGATCGACGCACACGACTACGAGACGAAGAAGCGTCACGTCATGCGGTTTCTCGAGGCGGGGCACAAAGTGAAGGTCACCATCATGTTCCGCGGTCGTGAGCAGTCCCGACCAGAGCTGGGCTTCCGGCTGCTGCAGCGGCTGTCCGAGGATGTCGCAGACCTCGGTTTCGTGGAGACCTCCGCTAAACAAGACGGCCGCAACATGACGATGGTGCTGGCCCCGCACCGCAATAGGCCGCGGGTGGCCAAAACCGATCGGTCTGCGGTGGAGCCGGCACGTGCAGCCAACTCAGTTGAGTAACGCGCCCACATAGCAGCACTCAGTGACCCGTAGGGGGTCACAGTGAAGTAGCGGTGGCCCTGGCGGGCCACCGCCCAGTCAGCGCCGCCTGTAGGTGGCACAACGAGGACGGACATGCCGAAGAACAAGACCCACAGTGGTACCGCGAAGCGCGTCAAGCTCTCCGGTAGCGGCAAGTTGCTGCGGCAGCGCGCTGGCAAGCGCCACCTGCTGGAAAAGAAGTCCTCCAGGATCACTCGCCGGCTGTCTGGGATCGTCGAGGTGGCCCCGCAAGACACCAAGCGGATCCGCAGTCTCCTCGGTCGCTGACCGGCTGCGCCGCCGGACCTCAACCCCGACCCTGGGCGGTCATGCCGCCCCCGAGATCGACAGGACAAACCAGTGGCACGCGTCAAGCGAGCGGTCAACGCCCAGAAGAAGCGCCGCAGCACGCTGGAGGCCGCCAGCGGCTACCGTGGCCAGCGGTCCCGGCTCTATCGCAAGGCCAAGGAACAAATCCTCCACTCGTTGCAGTACGCCTACCGCGACCGGCGGGCACGCAAGGGCGATTTCCGGCAGCTTTGGATCACCCGGATCAACGCCGCCGCCCGCCAGAATGGGATGACCTACAACCGGCTTGTCCAGGGACTGCGCCTAGCAGAGGTCGACGTAGACCGCAAAAACCTCGCCGAACTCGCCGTCTCAGACCCCGCCGCGTTTACCGCTCTGGTCGAGATTGCCCGGGCCAACCTGCCAGTTAGCCGCGGGGCAAGCTCAGCGGCGGCTCGAGATGGCGACGCCGCCTGAGCGCAGCGACTCCAACCCAGCCGGATGGCCCGTTCACCGAACGGACACCAAGGGTAGTGGCTGCTCGCCGCTTACTTCGGCGGCGCAACCGTGATGCTGAGGGGCAATTCCTCGTGGAGGGTGCCCAAGCCGTGCACGAGGCCATCAGGTACGCAACGGTGCTGGAGCTGTTCGTCACCGAGCGTGCGGCGCACCGCCATCCCGATCTGGTCGAGGCCTGCGGCGCTCGGGTGTCCGTGCTGACTGAGCGAGCTGCGGCAACCTTGTCCGAGACGGTCGCTCCGCAGGGCATCGTGGCGGTCTGTGGGACACTCGCGCAGCCCGCGGCCGACGCACTACGGGGGGCTCGCCTCGCCGCGGTACTGGCCGGGGTGTCTGACCCCGGCAATGCCGGCACGGTTATCCGGGTGGCCGATGCTGCTGGCGCCGGCGCAGTGATTTTTGCCGGTGAGACCGTCGATCCCCACAACGGTAAGTGTGTACGGGCATCCACCGGCAGCATCTTCCACCTCGCGTTGGTGGTGGAGCCCGATCCGCACCGTGCGGTAGCGGCATGTCACCGGTCCGGGCTGCAGGTCTTGGCAGCTGATGCTGGTGCCGACCGAGATCTCGACGACCTCGCTGATTCCGGAGCCCTGGTGGCGCCAACCGCATGGCTGTTCGGCAGCGAGGCGCACGGGCTGGATCGTGAGCTGCTCACGGCCGCTGATCACGCCGTCGCCATCCCCCTGTACGGGTGCGCAGAAAGCCTCAACTTGGCGACCGCCGCAGCGATCTGCCTGTACGCCAGCGCGCGAGCGCACCGTCGGCGGCCCAACCACTGACCGATCGCCTAGGATCTGCTGCAGAACTGATCGCATACCTGCATGGCAGGCAGCGGACGTCACGGACGTCGCCAACGTCACAGCCCTGCGTAAGCCAGGAGTTCCCATTTCATGTCTGGATCGACCGCCTCCTATGATCCCAAGCAGGTCGCCGTGCTCTCGCCTGAAGCGCTGACGCAGGCGGTCGAGGATGCCGAGAAGGCATTCGCCGCAGCCACCGACCTCGACCAATTGGCTGCGGCCAAGCCGGCCCATCTCGGCGACCGGTCACCCCTGCTGATCGCCCGGCGCGAAATCGGGGCGCTGCCCCCGAAAGCCCGGTCCGACGCCGGTAAGCGTCTCAACGCCAGCCGCACGGCCGTACAGGCGGCCTTTGACCAGCGTCGTGCCCAACTACAGGCCGAGCGGGACGCCAATACTCTGCGGGCCGAGGCCGTCGACGTCACCTTGCCGTGGGATCGCGTGCCTACCGGTGCCCGGCACCCGATCAGCACGCTGTGCGAGCGCATAGCAGACGTATTCATTGCAATGGGTTACGAAGTCGCCGAGGGCCCGGAACTTGAGGCCGAGTGGTTCAACTTCGACGCCTTGAACTTCCCCAAAGACCACCCGGCCCGCACGATGCAGGACAGCTTTTACGTCGCGCCGGAGGGATCCGGCATGGTGCTGCGCACGCACACCTCCCCGGTGCAGGTGCGTGCCCTGCTGGAGCGTCAGCTCCCGGTGTATGTCGTGTGTCCGGGGCGGACGTTCCGCACTGACGCGCTGGATGCCACCCACACTCCGGTGTTCCACCAAGTGGAGGGCCTCGCGGTGGACAAAGGGATCACCATGGCGCATCTCAAGGGCACTCTGGACGCGTTCGCCCGGGCGATGTTCGGGCAAACCTCACGTACCCGGCTGCGACCCTCGTTCTTCCCGTTCACCGAGCCGTCCGCCGAGGTCGATGTATGGTTCCCGGAGCGCAAGGGGGGAGCAGGCTGGGTGGAATGGGGTGGCTGCGGGATGGTCAACCCCAATGTGCTGCGCGCCTGCGGGGTTGATACCGCGATCTATTCAGGCTTTGCCTTCGGTATGGGCATCGAGCGGACCTTGCAGTTCCGCAACGGCATCACCGACATGCGCGACATGGTCGAGGGTGATGTCCGTTTCACCTGCGCGTTCGGATTGGAGGCCTGAGCCGATGCGCATTCCGGTGTCTTGGCTACGCGATCATGCGCAGCTTCCCGAGGACGACGCCGCACCGACCGCGGACCAGATCGCGGACGCCTTCGTGCGGGCCGGCCTTGAGGTCGAGGCGGTACATCATCTCGGCCCGGTCACCGGGCCGCTGGTGGTGGGACGGGTGACCGAGATCGAAGAGCTGGCTGGTTTTGCCAAGCCGATCCGATACTGCCTGGTCGACGATGGTGAGCCGGCTCCACGCGGTGTCGTGTGCGGTGCCACCAACTTCGCCGTGGGTGATCTGGTAGTGCTGGCTCGGCCCGGCACGGTGCTCCCTGGTGGCGTCACGATCGGTGCACGCACCACGTACGGTCGGACCTCTGACGGGATGATCTGCTCGGCGGCCGAGTTGGGGCTTGGTGATGACCACACAGGGATCATCGTGCTGGCTGCGGATGCCGCCATCCCTGGCGCCAGTGCGGTCGACGTGCTTGGTCTCGATGATGCCGTGATCGAGCTGGCGATCACCCCCGATCGTGGATATTGCTTGTCCGCCCGCGGGTTGGCCCGCGAGCTGGCCGTCGCGTTCGACGTCCCCTACCGTGATCCGGCCCTGCTCGAGGTGCCGCCGGCCCAAGCCCCCAGCTGGCCGGTGCACATCGAAGATGACCAGGGTTGCCGCCGGTTCGTGGTCCGGCAGTTGTCGGGTTTGCACCCGGGTGCCGAGTCTCCCTGGTGGATGCGCCGACGGTTGTACCTGGCAGGGATGCGACCGATCTCGCTGGCCGTCGATGTCACCAACTACGTGATGTTGGAACTCGGGCAGCCCATGCACGCGTTCGACGCCGGCAAACTGGACGGTGACCTTGTCGTCCGCCGTGCTACCGAGGGGGAGAAGCTCATCACGCTCGACGGGGTGTGCCGGGAGCTGGATTCCGATGACATCGTGATTTGTGATGCCAGCGGTCCGATCTCCTTGGCTGCGGTGATGGGCGGGGAGAGCACCGAAGTCGGCCCGCAGACCACCAACCTGCTTCTGGAGGCGGCGAATTGGAACCCGGCCTCGGTGGCCAGGGCCGCTCGGCGCCACAAGTTGCCTAGCGAGGCCGCTCGCCGCTTCGAGCGCGGGGTCGATCCTGCCCTGGCTCCGGCGGCCGCTGAGCTCGCCGCAGCGCTGCTGACTCGTCACGGCGGTGGGGTGGTGTTGCCGGGTCGTACTGACGTCGGCACACCCCCCGCCCCGCTGTCTGTGGTGATGCCGATCGACGAACCGGACCGGGTAGCCGGGCGGGTGTACGACCGTGGTGTCACCGTCCGCCGGCTGTCTCAGATCGGTTGCGGGGTGCACGAGGCCGGCACTCACGGCACCGCGATGCTGACCGTCGTCCCACCCTCCTGGCGTCCCGACTTGGTGCAACCCGCCGATCTTGTCGAGGAAGTGCTCCGGCTGGAGGGCTACGACACCATCCCTTCCACATTGCCCCCCGCACCACCCGGCCGCGGCCTGTCGGCCGCGCAGCGGCGCCGCCGCATGGTTTCCCGGGCACTGGCCAGCGCCGGCTACGTGGAGGTGCAGCCCAGCCCGTTCGTTTCCTCCAGTACCTGGGATGCCTTCGGTTTGCCCGATGACGACCCGCGGCGGCACACCACCAGGCTGATCAACCCGCTGGAGTCCGACCGCGACGAACTGGCCACCACGTTGCTTCCCGGCCTACTTGAGGTCCTCGTCCGTAACGTTGCCCGCGGGCAGCGTGACGTGGCGCTCTACGGAATGGCACCCGTCGTGCTGCCACGGCACGGTGGCCCCGCGATGCCGGACGTGGGAGTGCTCGCCCGGCCCAGCAATGCCGAGGTGGCCGCCTTGATGGCCGCACTACCAGAGCAGCCGCTGCACGTGGGCACGGTACTTGCCGGGCAATGGGAACGCCGCGGCTGGTGGGGTACCGGTAGGCCGGCGACCTGGGCGGATGCGATCCAAGCTGGACGGCTGCTCGGGCGCGCGGCCGGGGTCGAGCTTGAGGTTTCTGCCGCGCACACCCCGCCGTGGCATTCCGGCCGCTGCGGCGCGCTTCAGGTGGATGGCCACACAGTGGGCCACGCTGGCGAGTTGCACCCTGCTGTGGTCGAGGCGCTTGCCCTGCCGCCGCGGACTTGTGCCATGGAGCTCGATCTTGACGCATTGCCGCTGACCGACAAGCGGCCCGCGCCTCTGGTGTCGCCCTATCCACCCGTGCTTCAGGACATCGCTCTGGTAGTGGACGCGGCGGTACCGGTGGCCGAGCTCACTGCCACCCTGCGCCGGGGAGCCGGTGAGCTACTCGAGGACGTGCGCTTGTTCGACGTCTACACCGGCGATCAGATCGGTCCCGGCAAGCGGTCTCTGGCCTTCGCACTGCGCTTCCGCGCCCCAGATCGCACCCTCACCGTCGCTGAAGCCACCGCCGCCCGCGACGCCGCAGTCGCCGCCGCCGCTACCACCCACGGCGCCACCCTGCGCTCCTAACCTGCTGTCCTCCTTCCCTGGCGTGTCGCGCCCTGGTGTCTCGCGTGTCGCGCCTTCACGCCACGCGTGCCGTGCGCGAGTGCCCCGCGTGTCGCGTGCTCACGCTCGGTGTGTCGCGATCCAAGACAGCGTCTAATGGAAGCCAGCGCCAAACTCATTGAATGAATTTGCACGAAACCGCATACTCATTCATATGTTGATCCGGGTCGCGGTAGCTGGCGCAAGTGGCTACGCCGGTGGTGAACTCCTCCGGCTGATGCTTGGCCACCCGCAGATCGAGATCGGTGGACTGACGGCGGGTGACAACGCCGGAACCAGGCTCGCCGAGCATCACCCCAACTTGATCCCGCTCGCAGACCGGATCCTGTCAAGTACCACGGCGCAGCACTTGACCGGATATGACGCGGTGGTGCTCGCCCTGCCGCACGGCCATTCCGCGGCACTTGCGGCAGAACTAGCTCCGGACACTCTGGTGATCGACTGCGGGGCCGACCACCGGCTCGCAGACCCAGCGGCCTGGCAGCGCTGGTACGGCGGCGGCCATGCGGGCACGTGGCCCTACGGCTTGCCGGAACTGCCCGGAGCCCGGGAGAAGTTACGAGGAGCGCGCCGCATTGCGGTGCCTGGCTGCTATCCCACGGTGGTCAGCCTCACGCTTGCTCCCGCCCTGCAGGCCGGACTGGTCGCTCCCGATGTTGTGGTGACGGCGATGTCCGGCACATCAGGAGCCGGGCGCGCCCTCAAGCCCCACCTGCTGGGCTCTGAGGTGATGGGCTCGGCCAGCGTCTACGGGATGGCCGGTACGCACCGGCACACCCCGGAGATCGTCCAGAACCTCAGTGGTGTTGCCGGTCAGGCAGTCACCGTGTCGTTCACCCCCGTACTCGCCCCGATGCCGCGCGGGATCCTGGCCAGTTGCACCGCGCCACTACGACCGGGCGCCGATCACGACAAGATCCGTAGCGCCTACCACGCCGCCTACGCCGTCGAACCGTTCGTCCACCTGCTCCCCGAAGGCCAATGGCCGGCAACGAGCGCTGTGCATGGCTCCAATTCCGTTCACGTGCAGGTAGCGGTAGACGCCGACGCCGGGAGGCTGGTGGCCGTGGGTGCAGTCGACAACCTCACCAAGGGCACGGCGGGGGCCGCGCTGCAGTGCCTCAATCTGGCGCTGGGATTGCCCGAGACCACGGGCTTGCCGTCCTGGGGAATCGCGCCCTGACCGGGAAAGGACATCTCAATGAGTGTCACCGCAGCAAGCGGATTTCGCGCTGCTGGCGTGGCCGCCGGCATCAAGTCCAGTGGCGCTTTGGATCTGGCGCTGGTGGTCAATGACGGACCGGCCACGGCGGCCGCCGGAGTCTTCACCCGCAACCAGGTCAAAGCGGCCCCCGTGCTGTGGTCCCAACAGGTCCTCACCAGCCAGCGCCTCCGCGCCATCGTGCTGAACTCCGGGGGAGCCAACGCCTGCACCGGCCCAGGCGGATTTCAAGACACCCACGCCACCGCAGACCAGGTCGCGATGGCGCTAGATTGCGGAGCTGCCGAGGTCGCCGTGTGCTCCACCGGATTGATCGGCGAACGGCTGCCGTTGGATGCGCTGCTATCCGGGATCGACAAAGCAGCAACGGCACTGGCGGACACCCCGGAAGCCGGGCTGGCTGCCGCCACCGCCGTCCTGACCACCGACAACGTGCCCAAGCAGGCTGAGGTCAGCGCCAGCGGATGGACGGTAGGCGGGTTTGCCAAAGGAGCCGGCATGGTTGCACCCAGCCTGGCGACCATGCTCTGCGTCCTCACCACCGACGCTGCAGTCAGCGGACCCGCACTCAACGCAGTACTACGGCGCGCTACAAACGAGACCTTTGAACGTCTCGACATCGACGGCACCTGCTCGACCAACGACACGGTGCTGCTGATGTCCTCCGCCGCCTCCGGCATCGTCCCCGACGAGGACGAATTCGCTGCCGGTGTGCAGCAGGTTTGCCACCGGCTGGTCAGGGGCTTGCAGGCCGATGCGGAGGGCGTCACCAAGGAGATTGCGATCACCGTACGGGGGGCCGCCAGTAACGCCGAGGCGCTTGCCGCAGCTCGTGCGGTTGCCCGGGACAATCTGGTCAAGACCGCGTTTTTCGGCTCGGATCCCAACTGGGGCCGGATTGCTGCCGCCGTTGGCGCTTCGCCGGCGACCGTGCACGCCGAGACCTTGGACATCCACATCAACGGCGTACTGCTTTGCCAGGGCGGTGCGGTTGCGGCTGATCGAGCGAGTGCGGACCTGTCGGGCCGGCAGATCATCGTCGAGATCGACCTGCACCTCGCCGATGGGCGGGCCTCCGTGCTCACCACCGACCTGTCGCACGGGTACGTCGAGGAGAACAGCGCTTACTCGTCATGAGCACCCGCATCGAGACAGCGGCGCAAAAGGCCGCGGTGCTGACCGAGGCGTTGCCCTGGTTACAGCGTTTCCACGGGGCCACCGTCGTGATCAAATATGGCGGCCATGCGATGCTCGACGACGAGCTGAGGCAGGCCTTCGCCCAGGACATGGTGTTTCTCCGGCTCGCCGGCTTACGCCCGGTTGTGGTGCACGGCGGCGGACCGCAGATCAACGCAATGCTGGATCGGCTGGGTATTGCTGGAGAGTTTCGCGGTGGCTTGCGGGTCACCACCCCGGAGACCATCGAGGTGGTCCGCATGGTGCTGTTCGGCCAAGTGGGAAGGGAGCTGGTCGGGCTGGTCAATGCGCACGGACCCTTCGCGGTCGGTATCTCCGGCGAGGACGCCCATCTGTTCACCGCCGCCCGGCGCACTGCCACCGTGAACGGGGAACAGGTCGACGTAGGTTTAGTAGGCGACGTGGTGGCGGTGAACCCCGCCGCGGTGCTCGACATCATCAACGCCGGGCGCATCCCGGTGGTATCCGGGTTGGCCCCTGACGTCGACGGTGTAGTGCACAACGTCAACGCCGACACCGCTGCCGCAGCGTTGGCGGTGGCTTTAGGTGCCGAGAAGCTCGTCATGCTCACCGACGTGGAAGGCCTCTACGCCGACTGGCCGGACCGCTCCAGCCTGCTGTCGGAAATCACCGCGGACCGGTTGGAACTGTTGTTGCCGCGGCTGTCCGCCGGAATGGTGCCGAAGATGGAGGCTTGCCTGCGTGCGGTTAAGGGCGGTGTACCGCAGGCTCACGTGATCGACGGTCGGGTGGCCCACTCGGTGCTGCTCGAAGTCTTCACCACCGAGGGCGTGGGGACGATGGTGTTGCCAGTGTGGTCTGGGCTGTCCGTGGAAGGACGCAAGAAGGGACGCGACTGATGCCTACTGCGGATTATCAGCGTCGCTGGGAAGCCGTGTTGATGGCCAATTACGGCACACCTGCCCTGGCATTAGTCCGTGGTGCGGGAGCCGAGGTGTGGGATGTGGACGGCCGGCGCTACCTGGATCTGCTCGGCGGAGTCGCGGTGAACGCCCTAGGCCACGCGCACCCGGCCGTGGTACGTGCGGTCACCGAGCAGATGAGCACCCTCGGTCAGGTCTCGAACTTCTTTATCACCGAGCCGACCGTCACCCTGGCCGAGACGCTGCTGGACCTGCTTGGTGCCAGCGGCTCGGGACGCGTGTTGTTCGGCAACTCCGGCGCGGAGGCCAACGAGGCCGCATTCAAGATCGCCCGGCGGACTGGTCGATCGACGATTGTCTCCACCGATGGGGCCTTCCACGGCCGCACCATGGGGGCGCTCGCGCTCACCGGACAGCCCGCCAAACGCGATCCGTTTGAGCCGATGCCACCCGGCGTGATCTTCGTGCCCTACGGCGACCCGGCCGCGCTGGAATCGGTGGTCGATGGCGATACCGCCGCGGTATTCCTGGAGCCCATCCAGGGGGAGAACGGTGTGGTACTTCCGCCGGAGGGTTACCTGCAGGCTGCTCGGGAGATCACTGAGGCGCGAGGGGCGCTGCTTGTGCTTGACGAGGTTCAAACCGGCATTGGGCGGACCGGGACCTGGTTCGCCCACCAATCTGTGGGCGTGGTTCCCGACCTGGTCACTGTGGCCAAGGGGCTGGGCGGTGGGCTGCCGATCGCAGCCTGCATTGGCATCGGCCGCGCCGCGCACCTGCTGCAACCTGGCCAGCATGGCACCACTCTGGGCGGCAACCCGGTGTGCTGCGCGGCTGCCCTTGCCGTGCTGCGCACCATTGCCGCGGACGGGTTGCTCGACCATGCTGCGCGGCTCGGTAAGGAGATTGCCGCCGAGGTGACGGCCCTGCGCCATCCGCTCGTCAGCTCGGTGAACGCCGCGGGCCTGCTCATCGGGATCGGATTGATCTCGCCGGTGGCCGCCGCAGTCGTCACTGCCGCCCGAGAAGCCGGTTTTCTCGTCAACGCCGCCGTGCCGGACCGGATCCGGCTCGCCCCACCGTTGGTGCTCACCGAGGCCCAGGCACACGAGTTCATCGCCGTGTTACCCGCGATCTTGGACGGTGCGCAGTAGCGATGCCCAGACATTTCCTGCGCGATGACGATCTGAGCCCCGCCGAGCAGCAGGACATCCTCGACCTGGCTGATGAACTCAAGGCCAACCCGCTCGGGCACAAGCCGCTGGCCGGGCCACGATCCATTGCAGTGATCTTTGAGAAGGGTTCGACGCGAACCCGGCTGTCCTTTGCGATCGGGATTGCGCAACTCGGCGGCAATCCGGTGATCATTGACGCCGCCACAACGCAGCTGGGTCGGGGCGAGACCATCGAGGACACCTCGCGGGTGCTGTCACGCTACGCCGACGCCGTGGTGTGGCGTACCTCCGCCCAGCGCCGCTTGGAGGCCATGGCTAGTGTTTCCCGAGTACCGGTGGTCAACGCACTCACCGATGAGTTCCACCCTTGCCAGGTGCTGGCGGACCTGCAGACCATCCGTGAGCGGCACGGTCGCCTGGTCGGCCTCACCCTGACTTACCTTGGCGATGGGGCGAACAACATGGCGCATTCCTTGCTCCTCGGCGGTGCCACCGCGGGGTTGCATGTCCGGATCGCCACTCCGTCCCGGTTCGCGCCGGCGCCGGATGTCTTGCTTGCCGCGAAGCGCCGTGCCGGCCAGACCGGCGGGAGCGCGGTCGTGCTCACTGATCCGCACGCAGCCGTCGATGGCGCCGACATCCTCGTGACCGACTCATGGACCTCGATGGGTCAGGAGGACGATGGGCTCGACCGCCTCACCCCGTTCCAGTCCCTCCAGCTCAACGCCCAGCTGCTAAATCGTGCATCTGGCGGCGGAGCGAAGAAGATCACCGTATTGCATTGCCTTCCCGCGCACCGGGGAGCTGAAATCACCGATGAGGTGATGGACGGTCCGGCCAGCGCGGTGTGGGACGAGGCGGAAAACCGGCTGCACGCGCAGAAAGCTTTGTTGACCTGGTTGTTGGACCCGGCCCGACTGGACCCGGCCCGACTGGACCCGGCCCCACCGGATCCGGAGCAGGTGGTATGACATCCACTCGAGCCGGCCGGCAGGCTCGCATCATCGATCTGGTGAGTCGTCGAGTGGTGCATAGCCAGACAGAGCTGGCCGCCCTGCTGGCCAGTGAAGGCATCGAAGTCACCCAGGCCACGCTGTCCCGGGATCTCGAGGAACTCGGCGCGGTAAAGCTGCGCGGGGTGAACGGTGGAGCGCCGGTGTACGTCATTCCGGAGGATGGCAGCCCGGTGCGTGGCGTTGCCGGTGGCACCTCTCGGCTGTCTCGGGTGCTGTCTGAACTGCTCGTCTCTGCCGACGCCAGCGGTAACTTGGCGGTGCTGCGCACGCCGCCCGGTGCAGCCCATTTTGTCGCCAGCGCGCTGGACCGGGCGGCGCTGCCCGAGGTGGTCGGCACCGTCGCCGGCGATGACACCATCCTGGTCGTCGCCCGGGAACCGCTCACTGGCAACCAGCTCGCCCACCGGATCGAGGCGCTGGCGCACCCGTAAATGGGGATGCAAGTTATCGCTCGTATCCCCGTCACGGGTCCGCCCGAAGGGAGAAGGAATGAAGCGTGTTGTCTTGGCGTATTCCGGTGGCTTGGACACCTCCGTGGCCATTGGGTGGATGGGGGAGAAGACCGGGGCTGAGGTGATCGCGGTCGCAGTTGACGTCGGTCAGGGCGGCGAGGATATGGAAACCATCCGCCAGCGGGCCCTGGCCTGCGGAGCGGTTGAAGCTGTCGTGGCTGATGCCAGGGACGAATTCGCCGAGCAGTACTGCCTGCCCGCCTTGCAGCTCAATGCCCTGTACATGGACCGCTACCCGCTGGTGTCTGCGTTATCCCGGCCATTGATCGCCAAACATCTGGTTGTGGCAGCGAAATACCACGGGGCATCAACCGTCGCCCATGGCTGCACCGGCAAGGGCAACGACCAGGTGCGCTTCGAGGTCGGCATCGGCGCGCTCGCTCCAGATCTGGAGGTCATCGCGCCCGTCCGGGACTATGCCTGGACCCGGGAGAAGGCGATCGCCTACGCCGAAGAGCGCAACCTTCCCATCGACGTCACGAAGCGCTCGCCGTTTTCCATCGACCAGAATCTGTGGGGCCGGGCAGTGGAGACCGGATTCCTCGAAGACTTATGGAACGCCCCGACCAAGGATGTCTACGCCTACACCAGCGATCCGGCCGAGTGGAAGGCTCCAGACCAGCTGGTGATCACCTTCGAGGCCGGGGTGCCGGTCGCCATCGACGGTGACCCGGTGACGGTGCGTGAAGCAATCCAGCAGCTCAACTCGCGGGCAGGGGCCTACGGCGTTGGCCGCCTGGATCTGGTAGAAGACCGCTTGGTCGGCATCAAGAGCCGCGAGGTCTACGAGGCACCAGGGGCGATCGCGCTCATCACCGCCCACCAGGAGTTGGAAAACGTCACCGTGGAACGTGATCTGGCCAGGTACAAACGTCACGTCGAGCAGCGGTGGACCGAGCTGGTCTATGACGGGCTGTGGTTTTCCCCGCTCAAGCGCGCGCTGGACGCCTTCGTCGCGGATTCGCAACGCCATGTGAGCGGTGATATCCGCATGGAGCTTGCTGGCGGCCGGGCTACGGTTACCGGCCGGCGCAGCACACACTCGCTGTATGACTTCAACCTCGCCACCTACGATGCGGGCGACACTTTCGACCAGTCCCTAGCCAAGGGCTTCGTGCAGCTCTGGGGGTTACCATCAAAGATCGCAGCACAACGAGACCTGCTGGCCACCCACCGGGAGCTGTCATCGTGACCGGACTCTGGGGTGGCCGGTTCAGCGACAAACCTGCCGACGCGCTTGCCGCGTTGAGCGTTTCCACCCACTTCGATTGGCGCCTGGCTCGCTACGACATCCGCGGCTCCCGAGCCCATGCCCGCGTATTGCACGAGGCTGGCTTGCTCGATACCACTGAATTGGCCGCCATGCTTGATGCGCTGGACCGCCTCGACGCCGACGTCGAATCCGGTGCGTTCGTCCCGGTCCCCGAAGACGAGGACGTGCACACCGCCCTGGAGCGCGGGCTGATCGAACGCGCCGGCCCCGAGCTAGGGGGGCGGCTGCGCGCTGGCCGCTCCCGCAACGACCAGGTGGCCACGCTGCTGCGGATGTGGCTGCGCGACGCCGCTCGGCGGATCGCCGCAGGCGCTCTGGATGTGATCGACGCTTTGCTAGACCAGGCGCAGGCGCACCCCGAAGCCCCGATGCCGGGCCGGACCCACCTGCAGCACGCCCAACCAGTGCTTCTGGCTCACCACCTGGGTGCGCACGTGCAAGCCCTGCTGCGCGACGTCGAGCGGCTGCGGGACTGGGACGTTCGGGCCGGGGTCTCGCCGTACGGCTCGGGTGCGTTGGCCGGTTCATCGCTCGGGCTGGATCCGGCTGCGGTGGCCACCGAACTCGGTTTCCATTCCCCGGTCGAGAACTCGATCGACGGCACGGCCTCGCGAGACTTCGCCGCGGAGGCTGCGTTCGTGCTGGCGATGCTAGCCGTCGACTTGTCCCGGATCGCCGAGGAGATCATCCTCTGGGCCACTGCCGAGTTTGGCTACATCGAGCTTGATGACGCCTACTCAACCGGCAGCTCGATCATGCCGCAAAAAAAGAATCCTGATGTGGCGGAGCTGGCCAGGGGCAAGGCCGGCCGGCTGATCGGCAACCTGGCTGGGCTACTGGCCACGCTCAAAGCCCAGCCACTGGCCTACAACCGGGATCTGCAAGAAGACAAAGAACCGCTGTTCGATTCGGTCGACCAGCTGGAACTGCTGCTGCCTGCGATGGCCGGCATGATCGGCACGTTAACCTTCCGGACGCAACGGCTTGCCGAGCTGGCCCCGGCCGGGTTCACCCTGGCTACCGACCTCGCCGAGTGGTTGACCCGCCAGGGTGTGCCGTTCCGTACCGCCCATCAGGCTGCCGGTGCCTGCGTGCGCCTGGCCGAATCTCGGGGCGTCGGCCTAGCGGAGCTGTCCGAAATGGAGCTCGCCGCAGTCCATCCCGAGCTCACGATCGACGTTCGCCGGGTACTCAACGTCGCTGGGTCGATCGGTTCCCGCGACGCCTACGGCGGCACCGCTCCGGAACAAGTCGCCGAGCAGCTCCAGCGTGCCCGGCAGGCTGTCCTCGACCACCGCAACTGGATCACCGGGTGACGCTACCGACCGTCCACCGCGAGCAGCTCGCGGTGGACGTGTTGGCAGCCGCCCGGTTCCTGCTGGGTTGTCTGGTAGCTGCGGACACCCCGGAGAGCACCGTGGTGGTGCGGCTGGTAGAGGTAGAGGCTTACCGTGGCGCAGACGATCCCGCAGCGCATTCCTACCGGGGTCGTACCGCCCGCAACGCCGTGATGTTCGGTCCTCCTGGGCATCTGTACGTGTACTTCGTCTATGGGATGCACTTCTGCGCGAACATCTCCTGCCTACCCGATGGGCAGCCCGGCGCTGTACTGCTGCGCGCCGCGGAGGTCGTCTCCGGTCTTGCTGCCGCCCGCTTGCGCCGGCCCACCGCGCGCTCTGACGCCGAGCTTGCCCGTGGACCAGCCCGGCTGGCGACGCTGCTCGGATTGCGGCGGGAGCACAACGGCTTGGACCTCGTGGATCCGTTGTCGCCGGTGCGCCTCCTGCCCGGCGATCCGATCCCTGCCGGACAGATCCGCACCGGGCCCCGGGTTGGCGTCGCGGCCGCCTACGACCGGCCTTGGCGCTTCTGGGTAGACGGTAGCCCCGCGGTGTCCGCCTACCGCCGGCATCGAGTAGCTGGCACGACGCGTGCGGGATGATGCGGAGGTGAATGCGCACATCCTTGACGAGCTGAGCTGGCGCGGCCTGATCGCGCAGAGCACGGATCTCGACGCGCTGCGCCGGGATTGCGACGCGGGCTCGATCGCCCTGTACTGCGGGTTCGATCCCACCGCGCCGAGCCTGCATCTCGGTCACTTGGTCCAGATCCTCACCCTTCGGCGGTTCCAGGGTGCCGGTCACCGGCCTCTAGCACTGGTCGGTGGCGCTACCGGGCTGATTGGAGATCCCAAACCGACGGCCGAGCGGACGCTCAACACCAAGGATGTGGTTGCCGGATGGGTAGAGCAGATCCGAGCTCAGATCGAGCCTTACCTCGACTTCGCCGGACCATACGCCGCCACCATGGTGAACAACCTCGATTGGACCCAACCGCTGCCCACCATCGATTTCCTCCGGGACGTGGGCAAGCACTTTAGGGTGAACCGCATGCTCGCCAAGGAGGCGGTGAGCGCGCGGTTGAATTCCGAAGCCGGGATCAGCTTCACCGAGTTCAGCTACCAGCTCTTGCAGGCCATGGATTACCTTGAGCTCTACCGCCGCTACGGCTGCATCTTGCAGATCGGCGGCAGCGACCAATGGGGGAACATCACTGCTGGGGTGGACCTCATTCATCGAGTCGAGCATCGCGGCGCCCACGCACTGGCCACCCCGCTGATCACCAAGGCCGATGGCACCAAATTCGGCAAGACCGAAGGTGGCGCAATCTGGTTGGACCCCGATCTGACGAGCCCGTACGCCTTCTACCAGTTCTGGATCAACGCTGACGACCGCGACGTAGTCGGCTACCTCAAGGTCTTCACCGACCTGCCGCCAGGCGAGATCGAAGAGTTGGAGCGCAGCACTGTCGAAAAACCGCAGGCGCGGGAGGCGCAGCGGGTGCTGGCCACGGAAATCACCACCCTGGTGCACGGTCCAGAGGAGGGCCGTCGGGCCGCTCTGGCCAGTCGGGCGCTGTTCGGTCAGGGAGAGCTGCGCGATCTGGATAAGCGAACCCTCGACGCTGCCATGGCAGAAGCTCCGACGGGACAGGTCCAGTTGGCCGACCGGCCCACGATTGTCGATTTGCTGGTGGCCAGTGGCCTTGCCGACAGCAAAGGTTCCGCGCGCCGCACAGTCCGGGAAGGAGGCGCATCGGTGAACAACATCAGGGTTGGGGATGAGGGCTGGACGCCCACGGAATCCGATCTGCTACCCGGTGGATGGCTAGTGCTGCGCCGCGGCCGGCGGCATACCGCTGGGGTGCGGGTGCGGTGACACGGATCCCTCAGTGGTGTGCTAAGTGAGCGCGGGGACACGCCGATTTGACTTCTGCGGTGCGTTAGCCGTACCTTCTTCCTCGCTCCACAGCGGAATGGACGAGCCCCTCAGTGCCTTAACCAGACTGAGAGCAAAGGCCACCCGGTGAGGAGGCCCACTCGGGCAGCTGCTAAGCTCGATGGGTACCCGGATCGTATGAGGCTCGAGAGGCCAGTGAGTACGGGACGGGTAAGTCGGAGTGAGCCATCCCGGATCTAACCGCTTCGGTGGTTGGTGATGGTGTGTGTTTGTTCTTTGAGAACTCAACAGTGTGCTGTTTTTGTTAGTGCCATGTTTGTTTGTTTTGTTTGTTTGCTAGTGATCAGTGCGGCACTTGCCTTGACCCCGTTGGGGTGGGTGT
>Ga0213881_10000314_pt1 | contig 35305 bp, 29 predicted proteins | sample BarmaccoBMER_R08_FD_160104 | JGI IMG/M metagenome (GOLD analysis project Ga0213881, IMG submission 160104) | Barbacenia macrantha exposed rock microbial communities from rupestrian grasslands, the National Park of Serra do Cipo, Brazil - ER_R08 ...
CCGCCGCGTCCTGATCACCGCCCAGATTTCCCGAACCCGCAGCACACCCCCAACCCCCCAGGAAACCCGCGCCGTCCTCACCGCCTGGAAAGCAGCCGCCGCATAACTGCGAAACACCAGCTTCCGAAGAGCGCTTATTTTCCATGCTGTGGCTGGTGGCGAGAGCTTTGAGGGAGGCGCCGGCCTGGAATGCGACGCGAGCCGTCTCCAAAGACGGTCAGGGGGTCCAGGCGGCGTGCGCGGTGGCGCGGTCGGCCTGGGCCCGCAGGGCCTGGATGGCGGCGATAGGGTCAGCGGACCCGTAGACCGCCGAGCCCGCCACGAACACATCCGCGCCCGCGTCCGCGCAGCGCTCGATCGTCTCCTCGGTCACCCCGCCGTCGACCTGGAGCCATACCTCGGCGCCGCGCTTGGCCACCATCGAGCGGGCACGCCGGAGCTTAGGGAGGACCACATCGAGGAAGCGCTGTCCGCCAAAGCCCGGCTCGACGGTCATCAGCAGCAGCATGTCGAGTTCGCCGAGCAGGTCCTCGTACGGCTCCACCGCCGTGCCGGGGTTGACGGCGAGCCCGGCACGAGCGCCCGCGGCCCGTATCGCCCGCAGCGTCCGCACCGGCGCGTGCACGGCCTCCGCGTGGATCGTCACGTTCCGCGCGCCGGCTTCGGCGTAGGCGGGCGCCCAGCGGTCCGGGTCGGAGATCATAAGGTGGCAGTCGACCGGCAGGGTGGCGTGCTTGAGCAGCGACTCCACGACCGGTAGACCGAGCGTCAGGTTGGGCACGAAGTGGTTGTCCATGACATCCACATGCAGCCAGTCCGCGGCCGGGGCGACCGCGGCGGCCTCATCGGCGAGCCGGGCGAAGTCCGCGGACAAGATGCTCGGCGAGATCTGAACGGCCATAGTAGCTTCGAGTGTAGAGTGCCGTGATCGAAGCCGGCTCGCGCGGCTTCCTGTCGTGAGAAGGAATGTCAGACCCCCCGGGTACAGTCGGCCCCGAATTCGATCAGCACAACGGGGAGGGTGTTTGTGCAGACAGAACCATCGATGGCCCTGCTGGACCGGGTCCGCAAGCTGCTGGCCAAAGCCGAGGCCGAGGGGGTTACCCCGGCTGAGGCCGAAGCGCTGACCGCCAAGGCCGCGGAGCTGATGGCCCGGTACGGGATCGACCGGGCCATGCTGGCCGCGACCCGGCCCGAGACCGACCAGCCGGGCAGCCGGATCATCGACATCGCCAACCCGTGGGCCCAGGTCCGCGCCCACCTGCTGGCCGGCCTGGCCGGCGCCCTGCGCTGCCAGTGCATCCTGCTCAGGCCCCAGGGATCCGGCGCCCGCGTGCACGTCTTCGGCTACACCTCGGACCTGGAACGCACCGACATCTTGTACACCTCGCTGCTGCTCCAGATGGCCCACGGCCTGACCGCCGCCACCCCGCCCGCCGGAGTGCGCAGCGTCCGTGCCTGGCGGCGGTCGTGGCTGCTGGGGTTCGCGGCCGCCGTCATCGCCCGGGTCAGAGCGGCCGAGGAACGCGCCGCCGCGGCGGCCGAGGCGGAAACCCGCGACGGGCCCAGCACCGCCCTGGTCCTGGCCGATCGGTCGGTGGTGATCCGCCGCCAGATGGAGGAGGCGTATCCGGTCACCCGCCAGGCCCGGATCACCTACTCCGGCAGCGGCTACCGGGCCGGATACAGCCAAGGGCAACGGGCCGACATCGGCAACACGCGGATAGCCAGGAGACGGGCGCTCAGTCGCGCCTGATTAGGGCGAGGAACATCGCATCGGTGGTGTGACGGTGCGGCCAGAACTGGGCGAATCTCTTGTCGCGGGGAGTGGGCAGGTCGGGGACTTCGGCGAGGACGGCGGGCGCGTCGAGGATGGTGACATCGCTCCGTGCGCCGACGACGGCGGTGACGACGTCGTGCGTCTCGGACAGATGCGGAGAACATGTGACGTAGGCGACCACTCCCCCCGGTCGCACCGATTCGATCGCGGAAGTGAGCAGCTGACGCTGGAGGTCCGCCAGTTCGGCGAGATCTGACGGTGTCTTGCGCCACCGCGCCTCCGGCCGGCGACGCAACGAACCAAGGCCGGAGCAGGGCACGTCCGCGAGGACGCGGTCGAAGGTCCCCGGACGCCACGGGACGTGTCGGCCGTCGGCGATCACGACACCGGCCCGCTCCGCTGTGCTGGATTGGCCTGGGCCTCCGGCCATGGCGCTGCGGACCTGCTGGGCGCGGTGCGGGCGGACTTCGCTGGCGACCAGGCGGGCACCGCGCCCGGCAGCCAGGTGGTGAAGCAGTCTCGCCTTGCCGCCCGGGCCGGCACATAGGTCCAGCCACAGGTTGTCGGAGCCGTCCAGCGGTGCCCGGGACAACGCGATCGCGACGAGCTGGCTGGCCTCGTCCTGTGCCGCCGCCCGGCCGGTCGCGATCAGCGGCGCGGGATCGCCGCCGCCGGTGAGCCGCAGGCCGAACGGGGACCAGCGCGTGCGTTTCGCGCCGCGGCCGGAGGCCCAGGCCAATTCAGCGCTGTCCAGATTCGTGTCGCTGGACGGGAGGAGGGCGAGGACGACCTCGGGCCGGGCGTTTCCGGCGGCCAGCGCCTGCTCGGTTTCGGCGGGGATCTCGAGGTTGGCGTCGGCGGGGTCAGCCAGGGCGTCGCGGAAGGCTTCGACGATCCAGCGGGGGTAGCTGTGCCGGACGGCTAGGTAGCCGGCTTCGTCCGCGGCACGGTCGGGAGCGACGATGGCGATCCATGCGTCCAGGTCGCGGCTGGCGACGCGGCGCAGTACGGCGTTGACGAAGCCCGAGGGGCGCGGCCCGCACACATCCTTGGCCAGGTCGACGGACGTCGACACGGCCGCGTGGCTACCGGTCCGGGTGGCCAGCAGCTGGTGCGCGCCGAGCCGCAGCACGTCGCGCACGGCCGGATCCAGACGGTCGCGGTCGCTGCACACCGCCAGGATCGCGTCGTAGGTCCCGCGGTGCCGCAGCGTGCCGTAGGTCAGCTCGGTGGCGAACGCCGCGTCGCGCCCGGCGATACCGCGCTCGGTGAGCAGCGAGGGCAACAGCAGGTTCGCATAGGCGTCGCGGTCCGAGACGGCGCGCAACACGTCCAGGGCGGCGCGGCGCGCGGGATCGGATTGGGCGCGCCGGGAACGAGGCGGGCGTGACTGAGCCGAGCGGTGCGCACCAGCCGGTTTGCCGGAATGGCCGGACTGGCCGGACTGACCGGAATGGCCGGACTGGCCGGACTGACGAGCGCCGGGCTCCTGGCGCGAAGCGTCCGGCCGGCCGGAATGGCGTCCGGCAGGCTTGGGCCGGGGTGGTTTGGCGGGCACGATCAGCCGAACCGCACGGGGCCGTCGGTGCGCAGGCCGCGAGCCCAGTCTCCGGCGGGCATGCGGCGTTTCCCCGGAGCCTGGACGTCGCCCAGCTGGACCGGGTGCGTTCCGGTGCCGACGAACACCCCTGCCTTCTCGATCACAACTTCGCCGGGCGGGAGCGACGGACGATCGGTCAGCTTGACCGGGCCCAGCTTGATGCGTGCGCCATCGAAGCTCGTCCACGCGCCGGGATCGGGGGTGCACGCCCTGATCAGGCGATCCACCACGTGGGCGGGAAGCTTCCAGCCGACCTCCCCGTCCGCGACCGTGACCTTCGGGGCCAGGGTGACGCCCTCGGCCGGCTGCGGAATCGCGGTCAGCGTGCCGTCCTCGATGCCGTCCATGGTGGCGACCAGCAACTGGGCGCCCGCGACAGAAAGGCGGGCGAGCAGCGTACCGGTGGTGTCGTCGAGACGGATCGGCTCGGTCAGCACGCCATACACCGGCCCCGCGTCAAGCTCGGCGACCAGCTCGAACGTGGTCGCGCCGGTCACGTCGTCGCCATGCATTATCGCGTGCTGCACCGGCGCCGCGCCACGCCATGCGGGCAGCACCGAGAAGTGCAGGTTGACCCAGCCGTGCACCGGGATGTCCAGCGCCACCTGCGGAAGCAGTGCCCCGTACGCCGTGACCGGACAGCAGTCCGGGCTCAGTTCACGCAGCCGGCCGAGGAACCCGGGCTCCCGTACCTTGGCCGGTGTCAGTACCTCCAGCCCGGCCTGCTCGGCACGCCGGGCCACCGGGCTACGGTCGACCTGGCGGCCACGCCCGGCGGGCGCGTCGGGGCGGGTCACCACCGCGACGACCTCATGCCGCGAGGCGAGCAACGCCTCCAGGGCCGGCACCGCGGCAGTCGGCGTACCTGCGAAGACCAGGCGCATAACAGGCTAGAGGGCCTTCCCGAACGTTTCGTGCGGGGAGACCTTGACCTGCGGCACGGGGTCACCCCACCACTCGGCCGCACGAATCGCCTTCATCGCCTGCTTGCGCTGAGCGGGATCCATCCGGTCGATGAACAGGACTCCGTCCAGATGATCCGTCTCGTGCTGGATGCAGCGGGCCAGCAACTCGGTCCCCTCGATGGTGACCGGGTCACCATAGGAGTTGAAGCCCTTGGCGACCACGCCCCACGCCCGCTCGACGGGGTATACCAGGCCCGGGAACGACAGGCAGCCCTCGTCGTCCTCGTCGGTCTCCGGCGAAAGGTCCAGGACCGGGTTGATCAGGTGCCCGGGCTCATTGTCGTCCACGTGATATGTGAAAACCCGCAGTCCGACGCCGATCTGCGGTGCGGCCAGGCCCACGCCCGGCGCGTCCAGCATGGTGTCGGTGAGATCCTTGACCAGCCGCCGCAGTTCAGCGTCGAAGTCACGGACCGGCTCCGCCGGTGTCCGCAATACCGGATCACCGAACAGCCGGATCGGCTTGACGCTCACGAATTCCTCCCGCAGACGTAACAGTCACTGCCCGCGGAAAATTCTATCGGTCACACGACCTCGGCCGGGTCGAGCTGAACCCGGATAGCACCGCTCTCCTTCCGCGCGCTGCGGCGGGCCTGCGCGGCGTGCAGAGCGCGGGCCAGCTCAGGGCCCCGATGCCGGTCGATCCGGATCAGCGCCCGCTCGGTGTCATCGGCTCCGTCTACCGGAACCGGACCCAGGATTTCGGCCGCTGGCGGAAGTTCCGCGCTCAGCAGGAAGTCGGCCAGCGCGGCCGGGTCGCCGCTGACCGCCGCCATCCGCACCGCTGGCGGGAATCCGAGCTCAGCTCGTTCAGCCACCTCTCGTTCGTCGAAATGAACTGGATCCCACCGGATAAGCGCCTGCACTACGGGAAGCCCAGCCTCGGCGAGCACCACCACCGGCGCGGCGGGACGAGTGAGCGCGGCAGCGTTGAGCCACCGGCGCAGGGTTTCCTCGGCGGCACGGAGGCTGGGACGGCCGAGCAGCGCCCAGCCGTCGAGCAGCAGCGCACCGGCGTAGCCGCCCGCGGCGACCGGCTCCGCGCCCGGCGTGGCGATGACCAGCGCGGGCTCGTCGGACACGGCGGCGAGCACATGCGAGCCACCGGACGTGCGCACCGGGACACCGGGGAAGGCGCGGCCGAGTTCCTCAGCGGTCCGGGCCGCCCCGGTGACCAGCGCCCGGACTCGGGTGGCGCCGCAATTCCGGCAAGCCCAGTCCGCGGCGAGCGCGCCGCACCAGCGGCAATCCGGCACCTGGTGGGAGCCGGTGATCTGTAGCGGTCCCTGACACAAGGCGCATCTGGCCGGGGCGCGGCAGCGGTCGCAGGCGAACGACGCGAGGTACCCGCGGCGCGGCACCTGCACGAGGACGGGACCCGGGACCGTTGCGCCGGGCTCAGGCTGGCGCGAGCTGGGCTGGCGCCCACCGCGGAGCGCTTCGCGGGCGGTGCGCAGGGCCAGGCTAGGCAGCCGGGCGCTCAGCGCCGCGGCGTCCTTGGCCAGCTCGCTGTCGTCGGTGACGCCCCAGGCCGCGATCACCCGGGGAGTCAGCGTACGGAGGGCTTCCGGCCCGCCGGTCAGCGGCTTGGCCCAGCCGTTCGCGACAAGCTGCGTGAGCTCGGCGGTGCGGGCAAACCCGCCGATCAGCGCGGCGGCGTTGGCCCGGTGGGCGCGCAGGGCCAGGACTTCGCGGGCGTTCGGGTATGGCGCGCGCGGCTCGGCGTGCAGGTCGTCACCGTCGTCCCACAAGATGACGAGCCCCAGGTCAGCGACGGGCGCGAAGGTCGCGGCGCGGGTCCCGGCGACCACGTTGACCAAACCGCGGCGGACGGCGAGCCAGCGACGGTAACGCTCAGCCGGGCCCAGGTCGGCGGCCAGGCTCACGTGCGGGACGTGCCCGGCGGTGAGGGCTTCGGCGACGCGGGCCAGGTCGCGGGCGTCCGGGACGACAATCACGGTGCCGCGGCCCGCGCTCGCCGCCGCGGCGGCCGCGACAGCGATCTCGCCGGGCCAGTCTGGTCCGGGCAGCGCGGACCAGGCCGCCCTGACCGGGCGGCCCTCGGCCAGGGCATGCAAGAACGCCGGGCCCGCCGGATACCGGGCCCATGAGCCGGGGCGCGGGGTTTCCGGCGGCTTGGCGGCCTCCGGCCCGGGCTCGCGCTCCGCGGTGGCGTGGCGAGGCGGGATGGCCAGGCGCAGCACATCAGCCAGGGTGCCCGCGTAGCGATCGGCGACGGCGCGGGCCAGGCCGGCGATCTCCGGGACCAGGACCGGCTCGGGCGAGACGACACGTTCCAGGTAGGAAAGCCGGCCCTGATGTTCGGTGGTGTCCGCACGATCAAGCAGGTAACCGTCGACGAGCTGGCCGGCGAACCTTACCCGGACCCGGCAGCCCGGGGCCGCGATGTCATCGTCGCGCGCGGCCACCAGGTAATCAAAGGGACGATCCAGATGCGCGAGCGAGATGTCGACCGCCACGCGAGCGATCGGCAGCCTTTCGCTGGCCGTCCGCTCGCGTTTTGATCCTCGTGGCACGCTCCCGTGTTTACCAGATGGTTCTCACGGGCCGGTGGCTAAAGGCCAGCGGCGGTGCGCAGAGCCTCGGCGCGGTCCGTGCGCTCCCAGGAGAAGTCCGGCTCGTTCCGCCCGAAGTGGCCGTACGCGGCGGTCTGCGCGTAAATGGGGCGGAGCAGATCAAGCTGGTAGATGATGGCCCGCGGGCGCAGGTCGAAGACCTGGACGACGGCGTCCTGAATCCGCTCTACCGGCACCTTCTCGGTGCCGAAGCACTCGACGAACAGGCCGACCGGCTTGGCCTTGCCGATGGCGTACGCCACCTGGGCCTCGCAGCGGTCGGCGAGCCCGGCGGCCACGACGTTCTTGGCCACCCAGCGCATCGCGTAGGCGGCGCTGCGGTCCACCTTCGACGGGTCCTTGCCGGAAAACGCCCCTCCCCCGTGGCGTGCCATGCCGCCATAGGTGTCGATGATGATCTTCCGGCCGGTCAGGCCCGCGTCACCCATCGGGCCGCCGACCTCGAACCGCCCGGTCGGGTTGACCAGCAGCCGGAAACCGTCGATGTCGATACCTGCCTCGGCCAGCACCGGCTCGACCACGTAGTCCTTGATGTCCGGGGCGAGCAGTTCCTTGAGGTTGATGTCGGGCGCGTGCTGGGTGGAAACCACCACGGTGTCCAGGCGGACCGGCTTGTCGCCGACGTACTCGATCGTTACCTGGGTCTTGCCGTCTGGCCGCAGGTAGGGGACGGTGCCGGCACGGCGCACCTCGGACAGCCGCCGGGCCAGCTTGTGCGCCAGCATGATGGGCAGCGGCATGAGCTCCGGCGTCTCACGGCACGCGTAACCGAACATCAGACCCTGGTCGCCGGCGCCCTGGCGGTCGAGGTCCTCCATGCCCTCGCCCTCGCGGTACTCGTAGGCGTCATCCACGCCCTGAGCGATGTCCGGCGACTGCGACCCGATGGAAACCGACACACCGCAGGAAGCGCCGTCGTATCCCTTGGCACTCGAGTCGTAGCCGATCTCCAGGATCTTCTCCCGGATGATGCCGGGGATGTCCACGTAAGTCTGGGTAGTCACCTCGCCGGCGACATGCACCTGACCCGTGGTGATCAGGGTCTCAACCGCGACGCGGCTGTCCTGATCATCCTTGATCATGGCATCCAGGATTGCGTCGCTGATCTGGTCCGCCATCTTGTCTGGATGGCCCTCCGTCACCGACTCAGATGTGAACAGACGACGCGCCACGTTGATACTCCCTCGATAAGACCGGGCAACTTCCGGTGAATTTTATCCGGGTTGACCGGCGTCACACTTAACTTCAGATTGCATGCCACTAGGTCCCATACAACATCTGCGAGCGCTTCCTTGGGTCCGCGCGGTATCTCTGTGACCGAACCGTCGGCGCGGTAGACGACTGCTTCGTTGTCCGCCGTGCCGAATCCGAGTCCGTTCCCGACCGGATTGACGACGAGCAGATCGCAACCCTTGCGCGCCAGCTTAGCCTTCGCTGCCTGCGGGGATGTGTCGGTTTCGGCGGCGAAGCCGACGAGAACCTGCTCGTTGCCGGTCTTGCTGGCGGCCGTGCGCCGCGTGGCCAGGGCGGCGAGGATGTCGGGATTCTCGACCAGGTGGATCGGCTCAGGTGCCTGGCCCGTGCCATCTTTCTTGAGCTTGGCCTGGTGCCGGGTCGCCGGACGGTAATCGGCTACCGCGGCCGCCATCACGACGGCGGCGGCCGTCGCGGCGGCGGCCATGACCGCGTCGTGCATTTCCCGGGCCGATGTGACGCGGACGACCTTGGCGCCGGCCGGGTCGGAGAGGGAGACGTTGGCGGCGACCAACGTCACCTCCGCACCGCGCGCGATCGCGGTGCGGGCCAGGGCGTAGCCCTGCAGCCCGGAAGACCAGTTGCCGATGAACCGTACGGGGTCGATCTCTTCCCGGGTGCCGCCGGCCGACACCACCACCCTGCGGCCGGCGAGGTCGTTGTCACGGGCTGGCCGCGTGCCGGGATGGCCCCGGGTCAGCAGGTGAGTCGCGAGCGCGAAGATCTCGGCCGGTTCCGGCAGCCGGCCCGCACCGCTGTCCTTGCCGGTGAGCCTGCCGACGGCGGGATCCAGGACTATCGCCCCGCGATGCCTGAGCAATGCCACATTGGCCTGGGTGGCGGGGTGCTCCCACATCTCCGTGTGCATGGCCGGGGCGAACAGCACCGGGCACCGCGCGGTGAGCAAGGTGGCGGTCAGCAGATCGTCGGCCATCCCGGCGGCCGCGCGTGCCATCAGATCCGCGGTCGCGGGCGCGACGACCACCAGATCCGCTTCCTGCCCGAGCCGGACATGAGGCACGTCCTCCACCCCGGTCCACGGTTGCGTGGTCACCGGCTCACCGGAAAGCGCGGCCCATGTCACCTCGCCGACAAAGCGCAGCGCGTCGGCGGTGGGCACCACCCGCACGCGGCTCCCGGATTCGGTCAGCAGCCGCAGCAGCTCACAGGCCTTATACGCGGCAATGCCCGCGCCGACGCCGAGAACGACGCGCGCGGGCATTTGTATCTGTCCTGGGTCGGGCGTCGAGGCCTCAGCCCTCGATGGCCTCGACGTTGAGCAGCCGCTCCTTGATCTCGCGAAGCGCGATGGACAGCGGCTTCTCCTGGCTGCGGGTGTCTACCAGCGGCCCGACATATTCGAGCAGTCCCTCGCCAAGCTGTGAGTAGTAAGCGTTGATCTGCCGTGCACGCTTCGCGGCCATGATGACCAGCCGGTACTTGCTGTCCACGACGTCAAGAAGCTCGTCGATCGGCGGGTTGATGATGCCGTCGGCAACCTGAGTCCCTGCCACGTTCCGCCTTCCTCAACTGTCTCGGGGAAACCCGATCCCAGACCATTTGAGCCTAGAAGACCAATCCCCCGGACTCCCCGGGGCGAGGGGCGATCATCCCTCGGACCCACGGGCGTTAGATTACTGCACCATCAAGGCTACCAGCCGCCGGCATACGGTCGCGACAGACGTGTTCACCAGCGTGACATCGAACTCACCGGCCGCGGCGAGTTCCTGTTTGGCGACGGCGAGCCTGCGGGCGACGACCTCGGGCGGTTCGGTACCGCGGCCGGTCAGCCGGCGCACCAGCTCCTCCCACGACGGCGGGGCGAGGAACACCAGCCGGGCGTCAGGCGCGGCCCGCCTGACCTGGCGGGCCCCGGCCACGTCGATCTCGAGGAGGCAAGGGACGCCCTCTTTGAGCTTCTCTTCGACGGGTCCGCGGGGTGTTCCGTAGCGATGACGACCATAGAGCCTGGCCCATTCGAGCATGGCTCCATCGGCTATCAGCCGGTCGAACCCGGCGTCATCGACAAAGAAGTAGTCGCGGCCATCGACTTCGCCAGGGCGAGGCGGCCGCGTGGTCACTGAGATCGATTGCCAGATCTGCGGGCTGCTACGGCGTAGTTCCGCGACCACCGTGCTCTTCCCGACCCCGGAGGGCCCGGAGAGCACGGTCAGCCGCGAATGCACCGGCGCCGCCACGGCGGCGCCGGCACTGCCGAGTTCACCCGAGGGGACAATCCGCTGACCCGACGGGTTATCTCCCGCAGGTCCCCCCGTAGCTGCGTGAGCGTCAGATATCGGCACCGAACTCTTGCTCAAGTGCCGACCGCTGGTTGGTACCGAGACCACGGACGCGCCGCGATTCCGCGATACCAAGCCTTTCCATGATCTGCTTCGCCCGGACCTTGCCGACGCCGGGCAGGGACTCGAGTAGAGCCGATACCTTCATCTTGCCAATGACGTCATCGGTCGCACCTTCCTTGATGACATCTGACAAGGTTGTGGCTCCGCGCTTGAGGCGATTCTTTACCTCGGCGCGTTCTTTGCGTGCCCGGGCCGCCTTCTCAAGGGCAGCGGCACGCTCTTCGGGGGTGAGGGGAGGAAGAGCCACTCGGGGTCACCTCGGGTTTCGTAGGAAAAAGGTTTGTCGGGAGGGGAAACTAGCCAATCAACTACCCTTTCGGCAACGCAAATCCGCGTTTACGTCCTCACAAATTTAAATATATTACTCTCCGTATGCTTTCGATTACGGCACGTAATCGCTGCGGGCCCCGCCACCTGCCCGGATGTCTCACCGGGCGATACCCCGCGGCAATACTTCAAGGTACTAGCGTAAGCCATCACCGCATCGCGAGTTCGCCATCACCCCGGCGCGTCGGGGATTTCGTAGCGATTTGCGAGGCGCGCGAGCCGGCCCTTGAGGGCCGCCTACGCCGCCCCGGCTCCATTGGCCGCCTCCGGGGGGTTGAGTGTGTTGAGAAAGATTCATCCGGACCGTGCCGACCGCGAGCACGCGGGCTCGCCGGCGAACCCGGAACCGAGATCGGGATTGAGGCTAGAACTGAGACCCGAGCCGGTCCGGATACTCGGGTACCGGCCGGTTCCAAGGCACGGGTATTGGCCGGTTCCGGAATTCCGATACTAGCCGGAACCGGGGATCTGGCGCGGGCTTCTGCCGAGGCCCGGACGCCGGCCGGCACCGGCATTCTGGCGCTGGCTTGTGCCGGGATTCCAGTGTTGGCTGGCGCCGGGATTCCGGTATCGGCTGGGACCGGGATTCTGGTGTCGGCTGGCGCCGGGATTCTGGTGCTGGCTTGCGCAGGGGTCCGGGCACTGGCTTGCGCAGGGGTCCGGGCACTGGCTTGCGCCGGGGTCCGGGCACCGGCCGTGATCCAGGATGTCCGTCGTCCCGGCTGGATGATCCCCGCAGGTCCGGGCCGCGCGAGGTTGCCAGTCGCCACGCACTGCACGCCACGCGGCGCAACGCGCCACGAGCCGCGCGGACCGCCGCCAGCAAGCTCCGCCGGCGTCGCCTCAGGTGCTTTTCCACCGGTAGCGGCGCCCTGATCGAACATCCCGCGTTCAGTTCTTTGGCGGCGCCGACACGGGCGAATCCTTTCCGGCACTACCGGCACTCGCCCCGCTGAACATGTAAGGCGGTCAGCCGACGGCATGCCAAAGTTAAGTGACAACATGACACTTCTGTCTAATTTTGCACATCCCGCAGCCATTCACGATCTGCGCTCCATTTGATCAGTTTGACCCATCAAACTGATTCTTCGGTCGCCTTGGGGGCGTCTGGCATGGTGACATGTTACCCACAGAGTAAGCTCCGTGTAACCCCAAGTCATGAACCGTGCTGACAGCGTTGGCGGCTCGCCAGCCGAGCCCGAGCGGGGGCGGGAGCGGGGGCCGGGAGCAGGGCCGGGCGGGAGGCGAGCGGAGCCGAGCGGCGGCTGAGCTGCCGACGCCGCCGACCGCCGGACGTCGGCATTCGAGGGTCTCCGACCTGCGGAAACACCCCCGACACGGTCGGTGGAGACCAGAAGCATCAGCGGCATGATCTTGGATGAGCGCCCGGTATCCCCGCGTGCCAATTGCGCACCCGAGCACGCTAGGGCGGGCCAATTGCGCAATCGATCCCGGCCGGTAACACCGCAGGACGCATCATGCGGACCGCCAGCCCCAGCAGATGCCTGGGCACCATGCCAGCACCAGGCTGACCGCCCGTACAGCTCCTGACGCTTGTTGAGTAGCCGCCGGGGACGTGACTATTCGCCAAGCGTCATGGGCTTGTACCAGCCCGGCAGGTCCTGGCGCAGGGAGCTCAAGTGCACATCTCGCCACTCTCATCCCGCCTGCACCAGCGCGCGCCCGGATGAATGTGGCAGCCACCCGGTTACAACCGGGTGGCTGCCACATTCATTCGAACAGGAATCCTAATCCAACCCCTGACGCTACTGAATAGCCACCCGGGGGCGGACATACCGGACGGCTATCGTGGTACTTTCGGGCTCTGCGGTTACTTTGGGGGCCTCCCGCGCCCAAAAGTAACCACAAGGCCCGGATCCACCGCACGAGCACGTACGCATCACCGGACAAACGGAATAAAACGAGCGTCGGACAGCGCGGTAAGCCGCCCAAGCGCCCGTCGGGCGTTGCGTAGCGCGGCTGGGTTCTAGTCGGGGCGCCCAGGCGGCGGAAGGATACAGCTGCGTACCCGGGGTACCCAGACGGAAGGATGCAGCTGCGTACCGGGGGTACCCAGGCGGAAAGATGCTGCTGTGGGCTAGGCAGGGCGCGCAGGCGGCGGATGCATGCGACCGCGTACTGGACGGGGCACGTAGGGGGCGGAGCCGGCTGTCCAGCTACGCGGGGGTGCCCAGGCGGCGCAGGGATGCGGCTATGGCGGCGGCCGCCGCGCCCGGGTCGGGGGCGGCGGTGATGGGACGGCCGATTACCAGGAGGTCGGCGCCAGCCCGCAGGGCTTCCTCGGGGGTGGCCACGCGCGCCTGGTCGTGGCTCTCGGTTCCGGCCGGACGGACGCCCGGGGTGATGAGTGTCACGTCGGGACCCACGGCAGACCGCACCGCGGCGACCTCGCGCGGGGAGCAGACCAGCCCCCGCGCCCCCGCCTCGACGGCCAGCGTCGACAACCGGATTACAGCTTCCGGCACCGGCCCGCTCATACCGACCCGGCTAAGGGCTTCGTCGTTCAGCGAGGTAAGCACGGTTACCGCCGCGACCATCGTCCCGGGCGCGGCCTCCACCGCGGCGCGGATGACATCGGGACCGCCTGCCGCGTGCACGGTGAGCACGTCGGGACGCAGCCGGGCCACCGCCCTGGATGCTCCGGCGACCGTAGCCGGAATGTCGTGCAGCTTCAGGTCCAGGAACACCGAAACGCCGCTCGCACCCCGGACCGTGGCGACCACCTGGGGGCCGTACCGCAAGTACAGTTCAAGCCCGATCTTGACGGTGCTCACATGCGGCGTCACCAGCGCCGCCCACCGCGCCGCGGTTTCCAGATCGGGCGCGTCCAGCGCGACGGCTACTGGCGCGGGCTTGCTGCTGACTATCATCCTCCACTACTCCAAGTCATTAGCTGGTCACATTATGCGTCTAGCGCGCTGGCTGATCTGCAATGGATTGCAGACCACGACCGGCACCAGGAATCCATGCCAGACATCCGGGATCACCGGGGAATCCGGCGCGAAGCATGAGCTTGCCCAACGATATCCGCAACCCGGTCCACGCCCATGGCCGCCAGTTCTTCCTCAAGTTCTCGCAGCACCCGCGCGCACGCCGAAGGGTCATGCACGATCTCCGTGCCTATCCCGACCATGGACGCGCCGGCCAGCAAGAACTCGAGTGCGTCGTGTCCGCTGCTGACGCCGCCGACGCCGATGACCGGGAGTTCGGGGAAAGCCTCGTGCACCTGCCAGACGCACCGGATGGCGACCGGGCGGATGGCCGGCCCGGACAAGCCACCGTACATGCCAGCCAGCACCGGGCGCATCCGGACCGGGTCGATGATCATGCCCATCAGCGTGTTGATCAGGCTGAGCCCGTCCGCCCCGGCGGATACGCAGGCGGATGCCACCGGAACGATATCGGTGACATCGGCCGACAGTTTGGCGAACACAGGTATGTCGTAACGCGCGCTGCCGCGCACGGCGGCGATCACACGTCCGGCTGCCGCCGCGTCCAGCGCGAACAGATGCCCGGCGTCCTCCGCATTGGGACAGGACAGGTTCACCTCGATGGCGGTGACCCCGGCGGCATCGGACAGCCGGGTGGCCAGCTCGGCGTATTCGCGGACGTTGTGGCCCGCGATCGATACCAGTACCCGCGTGCCGCGGGACAGCAGCCAGGGCAGGTCGCGCTGCAGGAACGCGTCGATGCCCGGCCCCTGCAAGCCGATCGAGTTGAGCAGCCCGCTTGGCGTTTCGGCCAGCCTGGGTGCCGGGTTGCCGGTGAAGGGCTCGGCCATGATCGACTTGGTGGTGATCGCGCCGATCCGGGCGACGTCCATGAACTGGGCGATCTCCCGTCCGGCGCCCGCGCATCCGGCCGCGGCCACGATGGGATTCGGCAGCTCCACGTGGCCGAGCCTGGCCCGCATGTCAACCGGCACGCGGTGCCTTCTCAGCAGGAACCCCGTCGTTGTCACATCCATGGCGTCCTGATCCCTTGAATGTGACATTCAAGGGGTTGGGGACTGGAGCGGGGGTGCGGGGCGGAGGGGGGACTTGGGGTGGGTCAGCCGGCATGGCGGGTCTCCGAGCCGAGCGGAGTGCTCACGGCACGGGACCGCGCCGGATTGGCCTGGGCCTGCGGCCGCTGCGCCGGATTGGCCTGGGCCTCCGGCCGCGGCGCGCGGGACGGATTCCAGCCAGGGGCGCCGAGCGCGTCGAACGGAATCGTCCCGACGTCATCCCAGCGGACCAGGTCACCGCGGAACACCGGTCCGTCCACGCACGACCGGACGATCCTGGTGATCCCGTCGGTTCCGGTCACCGGCAGCACGCAGCCCATGCACACCCCGGTCCCGCACGCCATCGGCACGTCCACCGCCGCCTGCACCGGGATCTCGTACCGTCCGGCGATCATCGACACGTCACGCAATACCGGCACCGGCGCGCACGCGTAAATCACCTCGGTCCGTACCTCCCGGATGACCTGCTCGAGCAGCAGCGTCACCGGGCCACGTGTGCCCAGCGACCCATCGGTGGTCAGCACGGTCAGCGAACGCCCGGTCCGCCGGGCGGTCAGCGCGCCGAACACGCGGTCGGCGGTGGCGCCGCCAAGCAGGAAGTCGACAGTGCAGCCGCGTTCCCGCAGCCGCGCCGCCAGCGCGAACAGCGGCGCGCTGCCGTAACCGACGCCGATCAGCAGGCAGCTCGACGGATCGCGCGGCACCGGAAACGGCCGGCCCAGCGGCCCCACCGCGTCCAGCACGTCGCGCGCACGCAACGACGACAACCACTTCGTCCCCGCGCCGGAAGCCTCGAACACGAACTCCACGGTGCCGCCGTGGTCGGGTCGCACGTCGTGCACGGCGAACGCGCGCCGCCCGAGCATCGAGCTGGTCTGCCCGCCGACCGCGACGGTGACGAACTGGCCGGGCCGGAATCTGGTCGCGATGGCGGGCGCGACGAACGTCAGCGCGTGGTATGCGTCAACCCGGCGCACGGTCAGCACGGTGCCGCGCACCTGTACAGGTCCCGCGGGCGCGTCAGCCACTGGAGTGGAGTTCCGCGGCGTGTTCCTGCAGCGACCTGACCCCTAGCTCGCCGCGGATGACGGCCTCGATGCCCTGGACGGCGGCGGACAGGCCGGCCACCGTGGTGACGCACACCACCCCGCGGCGCACCGCGGCGGTGCGGATCTCGTAGCCGTCGAGGCGCGGCCCGGCCTGCCCGAACGGCGTGTTCACGATCAGGTCCACCTCGCCTTCCAGGATCCGGGTCACCACCGTCGGCTCGCCAGAAGAGCCGGGGCCGTCGCTGTGCTTTCGCACGATCTTGGCACGAACCCCGTTTCGCCGCAGCACCTCCGCGGTTCCCTCGGTGGCCCAGATCTCGAATCCCAGGTCGGCGAGCCGCTTGACGGGGAAGATCATCGACCGTTTGTCCCGGTTCGCCACCGAGACGAACACCCTCCCCTTCACCGGCAGCGACCCGTACACGGCCGCCTGGGATTTGGCGTACGCGTTGCCAAACACCGTGTCGATGCCCATCACCTCGCCGGTCGAGCGCATCTCCGGGCCGAGCACGGTGTCCACCCCGCGGCCGTAGGAGTCCCGGAACCGGCCGAAGGGCAGTACCGCCTCCTTCACCGCGACGGGCGCGTCCAGTGGCAAGGTCCCGCCGTCGCCCGACTGGCGAAGCAGCCCCTCCGCGCGAAGCGCGGCAATCGAAGCACCCAGCATGATCCGCGCGGCCGCCTTGGCCAGCGGCACCCCGGTCGCCTTGGACACGAAAGGTACCGTGCGCGACGCCCGCGGGTTGGCTTCGAGCACGTACAGCACGCCGGCCGCGATCGCGTACTGCACGTTGAGCAGGCCGCGCACGCCGACCCGGGCGGCGATCGCCTCGGTGGCCTCCCGGATCCGCTCGATGTCACCGCGTCCCAGCGTGATCGGCGGCAACGAGCACGCCGAGTCGCCGGAGTGGATGCCCGCCTCCTCGATGTGCTCCATCACGCCGCCGAGATACAGGTCGGTCCCGTCGTAGAGCGCGTCGACGTCCACCTCGATCGCGTCATCAAGGAACCGGTCGATCAGCACCGGATGCGCCGGCCCGCCTCCAGTGACCCCGCCCCCGCTGACACTGACGTCAGTGGCCCGGTACACGTACTCCCGCAGCGCACCCTCGTCGTAGACGATCTCCATCCCGCGGCCGCCCAGCACGTAGGAGGGCCTGACCAGTACCGGATAGCCGATCTCGGTCGCGATCTCGGTGGCCTCGTCCGCCGACAGGGCCGTGCCATACCGGGGTGCGGTCAGTCCGGCCTCCTCCAGCACCCGCGCGAACTCGCCGCGGTCCTCTGCCAGGTGGATGGCCGCCGGCGAGGTACCCACGATCGGCACCCCGGCCGCCTCCAGCGCCGCGGCCAGCCCCAGCGGCGTCTGCCCGCCGAGCTGCACGATCACGCCGGCGACCGGTCCGGCCTGCTGCTCCGCGTGCACCACCTCCAGCACGTCTTCGAGTGTCAGCGGCTCGAAGTACAGCCGCCCCGAGGTGTCATAGTCGGTCGAAACCGTCTCCGGGTTGCAGTTGACCATCACGGTCTCGTAACCGACCTCGGCCAGCGCGAACGACGCGTGCACGCATGCGTAGTCGAACTCGATGCCCTGGCCGATCCGGTTCGGCCCGCTGCCGAGGATGATCACTTTCGAACGGGTTCCGGTCGGAACCTCTGTCTCATCGTCGTAAGTAGAATACAGGTACGGAGTCTGGGCCGCAAACTCCGCCGCGCACGTGTCGACCGCGTGATACACCGGCCGTATGCCGAGCTCGTGCCGCCGCGCGCGCACCTCCCCCTCCGTGTTCTGCCGCTCGCGGCCAGCGCGCAGGTCAGCGAGCTGGGAATCGGAGAATCCGGCGCCCTTCGCGTCACGAAGTGTGGCAGCGTCCAGGACGGGTTGAGCGGCAGTACGTTCGCTCAATTCCTGGACTTTCTGAATTTGATCTATAAACCAGGGGTCGATTCCTGTCACACTGACCACGTCAGCCACGCTAGCGCCCGCGCGCAGCGCCTGATGGATGGTGGCGAGCCGGCCGTCGTGCGGGGCTCCCGCCGCCCGTAGCAACTCGTCGCGATCGCCGGGGGGATTTTTCCAACTGAACGAACTGTGGTTGCTCTCCAGCGAACGTAGCGCCTTCTGGAGGGCTTCAGGGAACGAGCGGCCGATGGCCATGGCCTCGCCGACGCTTTTCATATGGGTCGTGAGCGTCTTGTCGGCACCGGGGAACTTCTCGAACGCGAACCGCGGCACCTTGACGACCACGTAGTCGAGCGACGGCTCGAACGAGGCGGGGGTCTCGCCGGTGATGTCGTTGGGTATCTCGTCGAGCGTGTAGCCGATGGCGAGGCGAGCGGCGATCTTGGCGATGGGAAAGCCGGTGGCCTTGGATGCGAGCGCCGAAGACCGGCTGACCCGCGGGTTCATCTCGATCACGACCATGCGGCCGGTGCGCGGGTCGACGGCGAACTGGATGTTGCAGCCGCCGGTGTCCACGCCGACCGCGCGCATGATGGCGATGGCGGTGTCGCGCATCGCCTGGTACTCGCGGTCGGTCAGGGTCATCGCGGGGGCCACGGTGACGCTGTCACCGGTGTGCACGCCCATCGGGTCGACGTTCTCGATCGAGCACACCACGACCACGTTGTCACGGGAGTCGCGCATCAGCTCGAGCTCGAACTCCTTCCAGCCGAGGATCGACTCCTCGAGCAGGACTTCGTGGGTGGGGCTCGCGTCGAGGCCGGCACCGGCGATGCGCCGGAGTTCGTCCTCGTCGCGGGCGATGCCCGAGCCGGCGCCGCCGAGCGTGAACGAGGGCCGGATGACGACCGGGTAGCCCAGCTCGGCGGTTACCGCGAGACACTCTGACAAGTTGTGACATATCTGGCTTCTGGGGACTTCGGCGCCGAGGCCGGTGACGATCTCCTTGAAGCGCTCGCGGTCCTCGCCGGCCCGGATCGCGTCGATGTTCGCGCCGATCAGCGCTACGCCGTACTTGCGCAGGACGCCGGAGTCGTGCAGCGCGACGGCCGCGTTCAGCGCGGTCTGGCCGCCGAGGGTCGGCAGGACGGCGTCGGGCCGCTGGATCGCGATGACCTTCTCCAGCGTGTCCGGCGTGATCGGCTCGACGTAGGTCGCGTCGGCGAACTCGGGATCGGTCATGATCGTCGCCGGATTGGAGTTGACCAGGCTGACCTTGATGCCTTCCGCCTTCAGGACGCGGCATGCCTGGGTGCCGGAGTAGTCGAACTCGCAGCCCTGCCCGATGACGATCGGCCCGGACCCGATCACGAGCACCGACTTGAGATCCTCCCGTTTCGGCATCATTTCCCCCCGCGTCCCATGAGCGCGCAGAACTGGTCGAAGTGGTCGGCGGCGTCGTGGGGCCCGGGGGCCGCCTCTGGGTGGTACTGAACGCTGAACACCGGGCGGTCGATGAGCCGCAATCCTTCCACCACACCGTCGTTCAGGTTGACGTGGGTGACTTCGGCTGGGCCGTAGCCGGTGTCGAATCTGGTGTCCGCCGGGAGTTCCGCGGCGAAGCCGTGGTTGTGGCTGGTGATGTAGACACGGCGGGTGGCCAGGTCCATGACCGGCTGGTTCACGCCACGGTGGCCGTAACGGAGCTTGTAGGTGCCAAGGCCGAGGGCGAGCGCGAGGATCTGGCTGCCGAGGCAGATGCCGAAAACCGGAACGCCGGCGCTGAGGACGCCGCGCATCGCGTCCACCGCGTACTGGGCGGCGGCGGGGTCGCCGGGGCCGTTGCTGAAGAACACCCCGTCCGGGGACGTGGCCAGGATGTCCTGCGCGGTGGCGGTGGCCGGGAGCACGTTGACCTCACAGCCACGCGCCGCCATGTTGCGCGGAGTGGACGCCTTGATGCCGAGGTCGACGGCGGCGACGCGGTACTTCGTTTTTGTGGTCGCGGGGACGGTGTACGGCTCGGGCGTGGTCACCTCCCGGGCCAGGTCGGCGCCCACCATCTCCGGACTTTTCAGGACACGTTCCAGGAGTCTGGCCGGGTCTTCCTCGACGGTGCTGATCGCGGCGCGCATGGCTCCGGCCTCGCGGACCCGCTTGGTCAGCAACCGGGTGCCGCGGATGGCGATGCCCGAGATGCCCTCGGCCTTGAGGTAGGCGTCGAGGTCGCTGGTGGCACGCCAGCTGGAGGTGATCCGGGCGGGCTCGCGTACGACGTAACCGCTCACCCACACCCGTCTCGACTCAGGATCCTCGCCGTTGACGCCGGTGTTGCCGATGTGGGGCGCGGTCATCGCGACGATCTGACGGCAGTAGGACGGATCGGTGAGCGTCTCCTGGTAGCCGGTCATTCCGGTGTTGAACACCATCTCGCCGAACGTCTCGCCCGGCGCGCCGAACGCGGCACCGGTCAGGGTGGTGCCGTCTTCGAGCACGAGCATCGCTGTGGTCATGCGCTGGCCAGCTTTCCGTCGAGCACGGTGGGGGTACCGCGCAGGAACGTGGCGACTACCCGGCCGGGCAGCTCCATCCCGGCGAACGGCGTGTTGCGGCTCTTGGACGCCCCGCTGGAGCTGATCAGCTCGGCGGGCGCCCCCGGGTCATACAGGGTAAGGCTGGCCGGCACGCCCTGGCTGAGCGGGAGGCCGTGCCGGGCCAGCCGGCCGATCCTGGCGGGCCTGGCTGACATCCGGTCGGCCACGCCGGCCCAGTCGAGCAGGCCGGTCTCCACCATCGCCTTGTGCACCACGCGAAGCGCGGTCTCCAGGCCGATCATCCCCCAGGCCGCTTCCGCCCACTCGGTCTCCTTGGCCTCCACCGGGTGCGGGGCGTGGTCGGTGGCCACGCAATCGATGGTGCCATCCGCGAGGGCTCTGCGTAGCTCGGCCACGTCGGCGGCGGTGCGGAGCGGCGGGTTCACCTTGTACACCGGGTCGTAGCCAGCGGCGAGCTCATCGGTCAGCAGGAGGTGGTGCGGAGTGACTTCGGCGGTCACTGGCCAGCCCTTGGACTTGGCCCAGCGGATGATCTCCACCGAGCCCGCCGTGGAGACGTGGCAGATATGCAGCGCCGAGCCGACATGGGCGGCGAGCAGGCAGTCCCGGGCGACGATGCCCTCCTCGGCCACGGCGGGCCAGCCCGCGAGACCGAGGCGCCCGGACATCTCCCCCTCGTTGAGCTGCGCGCCCTCGGTCAGCCGAGGATCCTGCGCGTGCTGGGCGATCACGCCGTCGAACGCCTTGACGTACTCGAGGGCTCTCCTCATCAGCAGGGGGTCGGCCACGCACTTGCCGTCGTCAGAGAACACGCGGACGTGGGCGGCGGAGTCGGCCATGGCGCCGAGTTCGGCAAGCTGCCGGCCGTTGAGGCCGACGGTGACCGCGCCGACCGGCTGCACGTCCGCGTGGCCGGCTGTTCGGCCAAGCCGCCAGATCTGCTCGACCACCCCGGCGGTGTCGGCCACCGGTTCGGTGTTGGCCATCGCGTGCACCGCGGTGTAGCCGCCGAGCGCCGCGGCCGCGGTGCCGGTCTCGACGGTTTCCGCGTCCTCGCGGCCCGGCTCACGCAGGTGGGTGTGCAGGTCGACCAGGCCGGGCAGGGCGATGAGACCGTGGGCGTCGAGGACCTGCGCGCCGGGTGCGGTGAGCTTCGGGCCGGTCTCGGTGATCACGCCATCGCGGAGCAGAAGGTCGGTTGGCGCGCGGTCGTCCGGGCCGGTTGTGATGGTTACGCCGCGGATCAGCCAGTGGGCCGCTTTGTTGTCTGGGTCGTTTACGCGGTTGTTTACGGGGTTGTTCGTCACTGGGTCACCGCCGGAAGCTCGGCGCCGCCGAGCAGCAGGTAGAGGACCGCCATCCGGACGGTCACCCCGTTGGCCACCTGTTCGACGATCGTTGATCTGGGTGAATCGGCCACTTCGGCGGCGATCTCCACTCCTCTGTTCATCGGGCCAGGGTGCATGACGATGGCATGATCGGGCAGTCGCGTCATCCTGGTGGCGTCGAGCCCGTACCTTCGGCTGTATTCGCGCACGCTAGGGAAATACGCGGCGGTCATCCGCTCCTGCTGCACCCGCAGCATCATCACCGCGTCGCTCTTGGGCAGCTCGCTGTCGAGGTCGTAGCTGACGCCGCAGGGCCAGCTTCCGACGGCCAGCGGCAGCAGGGTCGGCGGCGCGGCCAGCGTCACGTGCGCGCCGAGCGTGCTGAGCAGCAGCACGTTCGAGCGGGCCACCCGGCTGTGCAGAACGTCGCCGACGATCGTAACCCGCATCCCGTCCAGGCCCTGGCCTCGGGCTCGCTCGATGCCCAGAAGGCGGCGCCTGATGGTGAACGCGTCGAGCAGCGCCTGGGTCGGATGCTCGTGTGTACCGTCGCCCGCGTTGACCACGGTGCCGCGGACCCACCTGGCCAGCCGGTGCGCGGCACCCGATGCGCCGTGGCGGATGACGACCGCGTCCGCGCCCATCGCCTCAAGCGTGAGGGCGGTGTCTTTCAGGCTCTCGCCCTTGGCGACGCTTGAGCCCTTGGCGGAGAAGTTGATGACGTCGGCGGACAGCCGCTTGGCGGCGGCCTCGAACGAAATCCTGGTGCGGGTGGAATCCTCGAAGAACAGGTTGACAACGGTCCGGCCGCGCAGCGTCGGCAGCTTCTTGATCGGCCGGTCGGCGATGCTCGCGAGCTCTTCGGCGGTGTCGAGAATGAGCAGCGAATCATCCCGGCTGAGATCGGCGGCGGAGATCAGGTGGCGGTTCACTGTGTTTTCCGGGGGGTGGAAACCAACCCCCCGGACCCCCCGCTCGTGCGGCTGCCCGCCGCAGTATCGTCCGGCCGGGAGGCCTTTCGGACCTCCGCGGCCGTACGATGGGCGAAGCTCGCTTCGCTCGCCGCGGGGCCACCGTGGGCTGCTGTGGTGCCGGGGCTGCTCGTGGTGCTCGTGGTGCTGGGGCTGCTCGCGTCGGGGCTGCGGGCGCTCGGGCTGCTCGCGTCGGGGCTGCGGTCGCCCGGGCTGCCGTCGCCTATCAGCACGGCGTCGGTGCCGTCCACCTCGGTCAGCAGCACGTGCACCATCTCCCGCTGCGAGGTCGGCAGGTTCTTGCCCACGTAGTCGGCGCGGATAGGAAGCTCGCGGTGGCCGCGGTCGACCAGGACCGCCAGCTGGACGGTGCGCGGCCGGCCGAGATCGGTAAGAGCGTCCAGAGCGGCCCGGACCGTGCGGCCGGAATACAGCACGTCATCGACCAGGACGACAGTCTTACCGTCTACGCCGCCAGCCGGGAGTTCGGTGCGGCCCAGCGCCCGTGCCGGACGAAGCCGCAAGTCGTCGCGATGCAAGGTGACGTCGAGCGAGCCACATGGGATCTCGAGTCCCTCGAACTGGCCGATGCGCTCGGCTAGCCGCCGAGCGAGGGGAACACCGCGAGTCGGGACACCGAGCAGGACGACCTCTTCGCCGCCATGTGTCCGCTCCAGGATCTCGTGCGCGATCCTGGTGAGCGCTCGCCTGATCTCGTCGGCATCCAAGACTGCAAGTCCTTGCCGGGCGACCGGATTAAGAGCAGCGCACATGGAACGGACCTCCTTCCCCGTCTCACTGAACGGTCCTTAAAGGATGTCTTTCGGTAAGGGTACCGGTATCGGCGCTGTAACTGCGGCTGGCAACCGCCGGCGCGTCGCGATACCGGACGTCGGCTCGGCATCGGCGTCCCCGACCTCGGCGCGTCGGGTCTTGGCTTAGGTTTTAACGTCCGGGTGGTTTCGTGGTGATCGTCTACGCCGTTCACGTGATAACTACACCTTTCCCGGCAAATCGCCCAGGTTGACCGCCTGCCGAGGTGCCCGGTCTCTCACTTGTCACCCGTCCCGGCCGACATGTCACCCGGTAGTGCTGGACATACTCCGCATTCCAGGACAGCAATTCGATGTAGCGGGTGACATGTGCTGCGTAGCGGGTGACAAGTCGAACTGGAAGGCGACGGAGGCCCCGAGCGCGAGGTAAAACCTAAGCTTGGGGGCTGTTCGGGAACCGGGACTCTGTTCGGGAACCGGGACTCGTGCGACATCGATGGCGCCATCGATGTCGTTGGAACCGGACAAATCCTCGGCCAGCGCGATGAATGGCGCCATCGTCGCGCCTGGCGTCGCGCACTTTTAGGCTCGAGCAACGGGCTATTGTGAGGCTCGAGCTACGGGCTATTGTCAAGAGCCGTCCGGTCGGGCTTCGTGGCTATGCGAGGGGCCGACTCCATATCCGGCCGACGCGGGGCATGCCTGTCGACGGGCGTTGATTACGGTTCGCGGTCCCCGCCGGAGAGCGATGATACGGCCCGCCGAAGTCGCCGCCGGAGTGTGATTTAGATCACACTGGACAGATGCCATCAGAACGTGACGATGCGTCTGCCAACTGCCGGCGACACGCCGGTAGTGCCGGGAAACCTGACTACATCGGGATTCTCGTCTGTCGACGGAGGGTACATAGCGATCGGGGAGGGCAAGCCGGTTACCAGACGAGTTAGACCCGTTTTTGCCATTCGGCTTGACCTTGTCGCGCTCGCCGCCTACCGTCACTGAGCGTAACCGTTACCGTAAGCGACGACTGGCCGGGGAACCGAGGAAAAATGCCATCAGAGTACGCCAAGACACTAGGGGCGCGGCTACGCGCCATCCGCACACAGCAAGGGCTCTCGCTCCACGGGGTCGAGGAGAAGTCCCGGGGCCGCTGGAAGGCCGTCGTCGTGGGATCCTACGAGCGCGGCGACCGGTCGGTAACTGTACAGAAGCTAGCCGAACTCGCGGAGTTCTACGGAGTCCCCGTCTCCGAACTACTGCCCGGCGACAACGCACCTACGCCGCTGGCGCCGTCACCCAAGCTGGTCATCGACCTGGAGCGCATGGGTCAGCTGCCCAAGGACAAGGTCGGCCCGCTCGCTCGCTACGTCGCGACCATCCAGAGCCAGCGCGGCGACTACAACGGCCGAGTCCTTTCGGTCCGCCACGAGGATCTCCGCTCGCTCGCGGTCATCTATGACAAGTCCCCGGCGGACCTCACCGAAGAACTCATCAGCTGGGGCGTTCTCGACTCCGACGCACGCGGCGCGATGGAAGCGTTCTGAACAATGCTTAGTAAGGGCGACGCGGGGGTCGTCCTTCCCCTCTGGTCCGGGGGGTCGGTTCCCCCGGCCGGAAAAAGCTAGCAGAGCCTACCCAGCAGGCCTGAGCGGGAGCGGGGACTGAACCTCGACACCGAGCGCAGTCTCAGCAAGGGTAAGGAAGGTCTCCGCGTCCCGCAGCAGGTCATCGGCCTCGCGGGCGGACGCGGCTCGCGGTAGTCCGGCCTCAGCCGCGGCACGCTTGCCAGCGCCGGCGGCGAAATACGCCGCCCATTCCGTAAGCGCCGGCTCCACCTGCGGCAGCAGTTCCCAGACGCTATGCGGCTTCCTGCGCCGTGAGCGGCTGGGCTCGCCCCGAGCGGCCACCACCGCCGCGGCGGCACGCAACGCGGCCAGATGAGCCATGACGTACCGCGCAGCGGGGGTCGTCTCGTCCCCGGCCTCGACCAGCCCACGCCGCGCAGACTGCAACATGCTGAGAACGGTAGGCGCGATCCTCGGATGCTGCGGGCTGAGCACGCCCGCCTCCCCGGCCTCGGCGCGCGCTTCCATGAGGTTGCCCATCAGTCCACTCTCCCTCCGTTTAATACACCCGGCACGGGCGAGGCGCTTCCCCTCGCCCCACCCGGCCGGCACGGTTCCAGTCGAACACGAATTCGTCGTGTTGTCCAGTCGGTTGTCGATGTCCGTCCGAACGTACCGCGAGGGTCTGACATTTTCGGTAGACGTGCACCTCAGCGGCCTATCACCGTCCGCTGGCACCGTCGGTTTCAGGTCTCTCCAGGCTGCTGTACGCAGACCGTGGGTCACGCACTGATATCGGATCGTCATGACCGTGGCACGCTGGTCGCCTCTTGGCCAGTTGCCGGCTCATGTCCCCGCTTGGGACGCGAATGTCCCCGCTTGGTACGCGAAACAGATTCAGTGCGTGACATGCGGGTTGTAGTGCGTGACATGTGAGAGGTGAGGGTACGTGCGAACGGATGGCTGGTCGACGAAGGAGCGGGCTATGGGCGTGAAAGCGGACTGGAGGGACCGCAGGCTGCGCGAGCAGGCGGGTGGCCGGGCGTGCGGACGGGTGCGGCCAGGAGTGCGCGAACGAGTGCGGGGGCCGGCGTATGGACAAGCGTGCGGCCGACCTGGCAATGGCCGCGCAGCAGGGTTGCGTGACGGCCTGAGGGCGGGCAGTTGCGGAGAAGTTTCGATATTCGGGCATAACGCAAGCGTTAGGACGAACGACTTGACTGGGCCTGTATTTTTATCGCGTGCCATCGCCCCCCGCTACCGATGACGAGGGCACGATTCCGTCCGGGGACGGCTTGGTGACCCGGCGGCAGAAGCGGGACGCCAACCGGGAAAACGCTGAAGATTCCGCTGGTGACAGCGATCCGGCCGTGGAAGCCGGCGAGAGCGACCACGCCACCGAAGCCGGCACAGTCGCGCCGATCAACGAGGCCGACCAGGCCGGAACCGGTGAAAACGAAGGTGAAGCTGGCAAAACGGAGACAGCCGGACCGGCCGGTGATGACGAACCAGCCGAAGATCCGAGCGTCACCAACCCCGGCAACACCGGCCCCAGCAGCCCTGACCCCAGCATTGCTGACCTGAGCGATGCCGATCCGGGCGATGCTGGCCCCGGCGGCACCAACCAGCCGGACGGCAAGGCCCAGTCAGACGCCAGGCAACCGACCGCCAAGGCCCCACCCAGCCGGCCGAGCGCCAAGGCCCCCACCAAGCGGCCGCCCGCCAAAGCCCCAGCCAAAGCCCCAGCCAAAGCCCCAGCCAAAGCCCCAGCCAAAGCCCCAGCCAAGCAGCCAGCCGAACAGCCGGCCGCTGCGCCCGTCGCTGATCCCCCCGGCACCGCAAGCACCGCAACCACGGCTACTTCCGGCACCACAACCACGGTCACTTCCGGCACCGCTGCCTCGGCTCCCGATAAGGGCGCCGCGTCCGCCGAAGGCGGATCCACGGCTCCCCCGCTGCCCAGACGACCGGTCCGCCCCCGGCCGTTTCCCCCGTTCCCGGGGCCGATCCAGTCCGACTCCCCCGAGCCGGTTTCGGGCAGACTCCAGACCGGCCAAGGCCGGCTCCGGCAAGACCAATCACAGCAAGACCAATCACAGCAAGACCGACCGCAACAAGACCGACCGCAACAAGACCGGCCTCAGCAACGAAGCTCGACGCAACAGGGTCCCCCCGTACGCACCGCACCGATGCGCGGGCCGCAGGACCGGACGGTGCCCGCCGAAGCAGTACCCGCCGAGGCCGTCCTCATCGAGGACCACGATCAGGACGAAGACAGCGGGGAGAGGCGCCGCATCTCACGCCGGGCGCTGCTGCAGGCCGCGCTGATCGGCGGCGCCGGGATCGCGGCGCTGCCGCTGCTGGCGCTGATCAGCAACCTGACCAAGCCGAAACCGCCACCCGGCATCAGCTACCCGCTGAACACGGGCTGGCTGTTCGGCAGCTACCAGCCCGGCGCGGAGAGCACCGGCTACGACGACACCGGCTTCGGCCCGGTGACGCTGCCGCACAACGTCGCGGAAATGTCATGGCGGAGCTGGAATCCCGCCGCGTGGCAGAAGACATGGCTCTACCGCAGGCACTTCAAGGGCGCGCCGCTGATCTCTCACACCAAGCCGGGCAACCGGGTGTTCGTCGACTTCGACGGGGTCATGGTCAGCGCCACGGTGGTCTGCAACGATCAGGTAGTCGCCACCCATCAGGGCGGCTACCTGCCGTTCTCGGCGGAGATAACCAGCCAGCTCACGGCGGGCCGGAACGTGCTGTCGGTGATCGTGGACTCGCGATGCCTGCCGGTGCCTCCCATCCCCGTGGGGAGCGGGCCGGCCATCGTCGACTTCCTCCAGCCGGGCGGCATCTACCGCGAAGTCAGCCTGCGGGTCGTGCCACAGGTCTTCATCTCCGACATGTTCGCGCTCCCTGTGGACGTGCTGACCGAACAGCGCCGGATAGATGTTCAGTGCACCATCGACGCGGCGCTGAAACCCGAGTTGCCCGTGACCTTGCGCCTGGACTTGCTCGACGGCACGCAGACGATCGCCTCGACGACGGGGACGGTCACCATCGACAAGCTCGGCGCCAGCATCGCCTCGCTGAGCCTCACCGATCTCGGCGAGATCAAGCTGTGGTCCACCGACAGCCCCAAGCTGTACACGGTCCAGGCGACGCTCAGCGTGCCGCATGTCGGCACGCACGCGACCACCAGGCGCATCGGCTTCCGGGACATCAAGTTCCAGCCGGAAGGCTTCTACCTGAACGGGCAGCGCCTCCAGTTGTTCGGGCTGGACCGGCATCAGCTGTTCCCCTACATGGGCATGGCGATGCCCGCCCGGGTGCAGCGCCAGGATGCCGAGATCCTCCGGAACCAGTTCAACTGCAACATGGTGCGCTGCTCGCACTATCCGCAGTCACCGCATTTCCTGGACGCATGTGACGAGCTGGGCCTGCTGGTGTGGGAGGAGGCACCGGGCTGGGATCACGTGAGCACCCAGCCTTCGTGGCAGAACCAGGTGGTACAGAACGTACGGGACATGGTGACCCGGGACCGGAACCACCCGTCGGTGATCGTCTGGGGTACCCGGCTCAATGAGACCACCGATTACCCGCACCTGTGGGCCGCCACCCGGCAGGCCGCCAGGGAACTCGATCCGTCACGGCCGAGTTCCGGCGCGATGGACATCTATGACACCGCCCAGTGGGCGGAGGATGTGTTCGCTTTCAACGACTACACCTACAACCGCCGCACCGGAGCGGCCGAGCTGATGCCGCCGCTGGCCGGAGTGCCGTACCTGGTAACCGAGGCGGTCGGGGTGGTGGAGGCGCGCCCTGAGCATTTCGCCTGGACCGACGCGCCTCAGCTGCTGGCCAAGCAGGCCGCGCTGCACGCGCAGGCACACAACGCGGCACGATCCGACCCGCACTACGCCGGCCTGCTGGCCTGGTCCGCCTTCGACTACTGCTCGCTGCAGGGTCATCCGGGCAGCATCAAGTGGACCGGGGTCGCGGATGGTTTCCGGGTTCCCAAGCCGGGCGCCGCCATCTACCAGACCCAGATCGACCCGGCGGTCCGGGCGATGATCGTGCCGGTGTTCTTCTGGCAGTCCAGCGGCCCGCGGCCGGCCGGGCCGCGGCCGGCCGGGCCGGGCATTATGATCGCCAGCAACTGCGAGATGCTGCACATCTCCATCAACGGCTCGCAAGTGACGACGGCGCTGCCCGCCACCAGCTCGCCGCTGTACCGGAACCTCCCCTATCCGCCGTTCCTCGTGTCGCTACCAGCCGTCGAGACCCCCGGTTCCGCGGAGCTTCTGATCGAAGGGTTTGTCGGCGGCCAGCGGGTGGCCAAGGTCTTGATGACCACCGATCCGGCTGCCGATCACCTGGTGATGGCCGCCGACGACGCCGCGATAGCGGCGGACGGATCGGACGCCACCAGGGTCGTGTTCCGTGGTGTCGACGCATACGGCAACCTGCGCAGGATCTTCAGCGGAGAGGTAACCCTCACCCTGGAGGGACCCGGTGTGCTCATTGGTGACAATCCGTTCCAGTTCGGCGCTTACGGCGGGCTCGGCGCGGTATGGGTACGCTCGATGGCTGGGAGACTGGGAACGATCACCGTCACGGCGATACACCCTACGCTCGGCCGGGCCCAGGTGCGTATTGCGTCGGTGCGGCCGGACACGCCGCTTACGCCCGTCTAGCCTCCCGGACGCGCGAGGACATGCGACGGCGTGCCATGACTAGGGAGGCGGACCACGGGAACCACAGGAAACACGGGAACCACAGGTACCACAGGTCGTTTTGAGATACTGGAGATAGGGGTCAGCGAGTTCGCCTCAGGAATTGATCAGTTCATCGCGGTCTACGCGGCGGCGATGCGGCCCCCGGCCGATCAGCTCATCGGCCGGCACGCGATCATGGCCGGCCACACGAACTATCCCAGGTTCCGCGCGCTGACCGCCACGGCCGACCACCGGCTCGCCGGATTCTGCTACGGGTTCCACGGGGTGGCCGGGCAGTGGTGGCACGACCGGGTCCGTCGCGGGCTGGCGACGTCGCACGGTCCGGAGGTGGCCCAGGCCTGGCTCGCGGACTCACTCGAGCTGGCCGAGCTGCATGTCCGGCCGGAATTCCAGGGCCGCGGCATCGGCGCCGCGCTGCTGCGCGGCCTGCCCGCCGGGCGTAGGGAACGAACGGTCGTCCTGTCCACGCACGACGCCGAATCAGTGGCCCGGCGGCTGTACCGCAGCACCGGGTTCACCGACCTCCTCACCGGGTTCTGGTTCGATGGCGCCGACACGCCTTACGCGGTCATGGGCGCTGAACTGCCGCTGCGCGCCTCCCCAGGACATCGGCCAGCCCCAGGTACTGATAGATCTCACGGGTCGCCCGCGACCAGTTGAGCGTGTAGAAATGCAGGCCGGGCACGCCCTCGGCGAGCAGTTGCTCGCACATGCCCGCCGCGTACTGGACACCGATCTCCCGGACCGCGGCGCGATCGCCGGCCACTTCGCGGAGCCGGTCCCACAGCTCCGAAGGCACCCGGCAGCCCCCCAGCTCGATCGCCTTCTCGATCACCCGGAGGCTGGTGACCGGCATGATCCCGGGAATGATCGGCACGTCACAGCCGAGCGCCGCCACCCGATCCCGCAGCCGCAGGTAGTCCTCGGGGTAGAAGAACATGTTGGTGACCGCGAAGTCCGCCCCGGCCCGGCACTTGGCCACGAAATACCGCACGTCCGTGTCGACGTCCGGTGAGGCCGGGTGCTTCTCGGGAAACGCGGCGACGCCGACCGAGAAGTCGCCAGATGATTTGACCAGGCGGACCAGCTCGGCGGCTTGACGGAGGCCGTCCGGGTGGGGAATCCACGGCCCGTTCGGGTTGCCCGGCGGGTCGCCGCGCAGGGCCAGCACGTTCCGGACGCCGACCGCGGCGTAGGAGCCGATCACGTGCCTCAGCTCGGCCACCGAGTGATCGACCGCGGTCAGGTGGCCTACCGGGGTCAGGGTGGTGGAGGCCGCGATCCGGCCGGTCATCCGGACCGTGGTGTCACGGGTAGAGCCACCGGCGCCGTACGTCACCGAGACGAACGTCGGATGCAGCGGCTCGAGCTGACGGATGGCACGCCAGAGCTGCTGCTCGTCGGTGTCCGTCTTTGGCGGGAAGAACTCGAACGAGAAGGACTGCCGGCCGGACCCGAGCAGCTCGCGAAGCGAAAGCCGGGCAGGCCTGGCCGCCGCGGTGTGCATTGTGGGCCGGCCGCGAAGCTCTGCGGGCCGGCGCTGCGGACTCGGCGGCATACAAACTAGCCTAACCCGGCGGGCCCTACTGGGGCTCAGGCCAGGCTGAAACGCTCAGACCGCCGCGATAAAGGCGCTGGCTAGAACGCGAGGGCTTGCGCGCGCCGGTTGACTTCGGTGCCGCGATGCCGCACGATCGCGTCGATCGGCGTCCCGGGTAGCGTGTCATCGGCCGTGAATAGCCAGCGCAGCGCCTCGGCCTCACTGAAACCGCAGTCGAACAGCAAGGTCAGCGTGCCGGGCAGCCCTTTGACGATCTGATTGCCGTCAAGGAAGGCGGCCGGCACGGATGTCTTGCCATCCGGGCGGCTGACCGCGAGGAGCTTGCGGTCGCGGAGCATCTGCTTCACGCGGCCGACGGGAACGCCGAGCTGGCCGGCGACTTCGTTCAGGGTCATCCACTTGCCGATGAGGGAATCGGTCGCGGGGTCAATCTGGGCCACGACACCAATGTGCCACGTCAGAGCCGAATTCAAACACCCACCCCCGTCTACTTTGACCGGGGGGAGCCGTCCCCCCGGACCCCCGCGGCAACGGCCACCTCAGGGTCGGCGAGCCGCTGGACATCGATCCCGGCCCCCGAGGCGATCAGCTGACGCCCCTGGATCAGGTCGCGGGGGCGGCCCACGGTCAGGATCGCCAGCAGCCGCGGCGGCACGTCCGCCGACAGCCAGCAGGCCGCCCACTTCGGATCCTGAGCCGGATCGCCGCGCCAGACCAGCTCCGCGGCGTCCCCGTGATATCCGACATACTGCACCATCCGGCCGAACTGCTCGGACCAGAAGTACGGCACCGGGTCGTACACCTCGTCCCCGCCGAGCACGTTGGCCGCGACCACCTCGGGCGCGTGCAATGCCACGTCCCAGTGCTCGAACCGAAGCCGCCGGCCGAACCGCGACGACCAGAACGCCGCGCAGTCCCCGACCGCGAACACGCCTGGCAGCGACGCACGCAGGCCGCCGTCGACCGCGACACCGTTCTCCAGCACTAGCCCGTCCGCACCGGCCAGCCAGCCCACCGCCGGCCGCACCCCCACGGCGGTCACGATCTCGTCCGCGGCGACCCAGTCGCCGCCGCGCAGCGCCAGCCCCCCGGCCTCGACCGACTCCACGGGTGTCTCGACGCGCAGGTCGATTCCGGCCTCTTCGTACCATCGCGCCATGTGCGCCCCGATGGCCGGACTGACCGCGCCCGCGACCGGCGTCACGCCCGCCTCGACCACGGCGACCTCGCAGCCGTGACCTACCGCGGCGGTGGCCAGCTCCGCCCCGATCCAGCCGGCCCCGATGATGGCCAGCCGCATTCCGGGCTTCAGCACCTCCCGCAGGGCCAGCGCGTCGTCATGGGTGCGCAGCACGCGCTGCGGACCAGGTCCGGGCAGCCTCACCGGCAGCGCCCCGGTCGCGAGCACCAGCCGGTCCCAGTCGCCAAGTTCGCCGAGGCTGGCCACCTCGCGGCCCGGCCGGAAGTCCACGTCGAGGGCCGCGAAATCCGCCCGCAACGAAGGATCGGGCGGATCGACCTCGGTCAGCACCTTCTTCGACAGCGGCGGCCGGTCATACGGGGGCCGCGCCTCCGCGCCGATCAGCGAGATGCGGCCGGCATACCCGCGCGTCCGCAGTTCTTCGGCCGTCCGCAGGCCGGCCAGGCCCGCGCCGACCACCATCACTTGCTCGACGTCAGCCATAGCTCAAGAGAATATTTACCACGAACGTACGGTGGTGCTTCACCCACGATCTACATATCCGCCATGCGACTCGTGACAAACTCATTAACTACGTCAGAACCGCTGGAGGAACCGTAAACTCGCTTCCAATGGACGATACGCTGGCCGACCCCGTTACCGGGCGCCTGATCGACGGGCGCTACGCGGTGGCGGCGCGCATCGCCCACGGCGGCATGGCCACGGTCTACCAGGCCATGGATAACCGGCTCGACCGCCAGGTCGCGCTCAAGGTCATGCACGCGGAGCTGGCCCGGGACGATGACTTCGTGCGCCGGTTCATCGGCGAGGCGAAGTCCGTGGCGCGGCTGTCGCACCAGAATGTGGTGGCGGTCTACGACCAGGGCGCTGACGGGCCGTTCCTTTACCTGGCGATGGAGTATGTGCCGGGTCAGACGCTGAAGCAGGTGCTTCGCGCTCGCGGGCGGTTCTCTCCCGCCGCGGCGCTGGACATCATGACTGGCGTGCTCGACGGCCTCGACGCCGCTCACGCCTCCGGCATCGTGCACCGCGACGTCAAGCCGGAGAACGTCCTGATCACCACCGACGGCCGGGTGAAGGTGGCGGACTTCGGCCTGGCCCGCGCGAACGCGGCGGCCGGCCACACCCGATCAGGCATGATCATCGGTACGGTCGCCTACCTGGCGCCGGAACAGGTCACCGGCGAATTCCCGGCCGGTCCGCGCAGCGACGTCTACTCGGCCGGCGTGCTGCTGTACGAGCTGCTGACCGGACGGCAGCCGTTCACCGGGGAAACTCCGATATCCGTCGCCTACCAGCACGTGAACGAGGACGTGCCGGCGCCGTCGGCGACCGTGCCAGGTATCCCGGCCGCGCTGGACCGGCTCGTCCTGGCCGCCACCGAGCGGGATCCGGGGCGACGCTTCGCCGACGCCGCCGCGTTCGGCCGCGCGATCCGCAAGATCCAGGACGAGCTCATGCTCAGCCGCTCCGACACCGGCCAGACCGGAGAGCACAGCGGCCTCACCGGACTGATCGGCGTCGGCGTCCAGGGCCTGGAGGAAGCTCCCTGGCTGGACCACCTCGACGCTCCCGTCGGCGCGGCCAGCGCGCAGCGGCCGCGCGGTAGCGGGCGGCACGCGGCCGGCGCCCCGCCCGCCGATGACTGGGCGCGCGAGTTCAGCACCGGCGGGTTCGGAACCGGCGGCAACCACACGCTGATCGTGCAGCGCGAAGAGGCATACCGGCATGCGGGCGGTGGCCGGGACCAGTTCCTCGGGCGGTGGCTGTTCAGCAAGCGCCTCGTCTTCGTAGCACTCGGCCTCGCGGTGATCGCCGGAATCGGCCTCGGCGGGTGGTGGTTCACCTCGGGTCAGTACGTGTCCATCCCGTCGGTGACCAACGAGACCGTGACCTTGGCCAAGCAGGCGCTGACCATGCGAGGGTTCCAGGTCGCGATGGGCACCGAGCACAGCAACACGGTGGCGCAGGGGCTGGCGGCCGCCACCTCACCGTCGGGGCGGGCGGCTCATGGTGCGAAGATCGTCCTCCTCGTCTCGGCCGGCCCGTTCACCTCGGTCGTTCCGGACGTGAAGGGCGAGACACAAGACGCCGCGGTGGCCGGCCTGGCCAGCCGCCACCTCACTCATTACTCCATCCAGCAGGTCGGGTCGAAATCCGCGAAGGGTACCGTCGTCGGCGTCATGCCGAAGGCCGGGACCACCATGCAGCAGACCCAGACGGTGGTGCTCCAGGTTGCCGCCGGGCTGCCGATGCCTGACTTCGTCGGCATGCAGGTGACGGACGCCAGGCAGCTCGCGCTGCAGGACAACGTCACGCTGAACGCGTTGCCCGACAACAACAGCCAGCAGCCGCAGGGCCAGATCACCGGACAGTCGGTCAAACCTGACTTGCCGATACAGCCCGGCGAATCCGTGACGATAAAGGTGTCCACCGGTCCTCAGCTCGTCGCGGTGCCCAACGTGCTCGACCAGAGCCTGGCGCAGGCCAGGCTGGCCCTGCTGGCCGCCGGGTTCAAGGTCACGGTTGCCTCCGGTCCGGACATCCTCGGCATCGTGTGGAACACCGACCCGAACCCGCAGACCATGGCCCCCCGCGGCAGCACGGTCACGCTCTTCGTCAACCCCTTCAACAACGGCGGCGGCGGCCGCGGCGGCTTCTAACCCCCACTCCCCCACTCCCTCTTCTCCCACCGAACCTTCAGCACCACCCCGTGCCCGCACCCGCCCGTCTTTCCCTCACCA
>Ga0213881_10000315_pt1 | contig 35168 bp, 18 predicted proteins | sample BarmaccoBMER_R08_FD_160104 | JGI IMG/M metagenome (GOLD analysis project Ga0213881, IMG submission 160104) | Barbacenia macrantha exposed rock microbial communities from rupestrian grasslands, the National Park of Serra do Cipo, Brazil - ER_R08 ...
CCACTGAAGGATGCTCATGTGTCCGCTATGTATCGGTATGCATAGTTCACCCAGGCTGTTCAGCGCACTCTAGCAAAGACGACATGCCCAACATGCCGCAAACGCACGTTATTTTGGCGCGCGCACCCAGTACCATAAAGTCACCACGAAGCGTAAAAGCACCGCGCCAGCCGTGGCATTGCGAGCCAGTGGCGGCTGGCCAGGCGGGCTTAATTCACCGGCATTGCCCGCTACGACACACATGTCACCCGCTACGACGATTCCGTGTCCTGATTTGTGGCTTCTGTCCAGCGTTACCGGGTGACATGTCGGTCAGGAAGGGTGACATGTGAACAGGGCGGGCCGGAGGACCCCGGGAACGCCGCGTGCGAGATGTCCGTAACGCTGCTACTTGGCCGGTACTGCCGTTTGGCTGGCCGCCGCAAGCGCACGTTGTCCCAGTAAGCCGGCCACGAGAACCCGCAGGTCAGCAAATTCTTCGCCTGCCCGGCCGCCGATAATTTCACAAGTCGGGTCAAATGTCCCCTGACGCGCGCTCAGCGGGGTGATGTCGGTCCATACGATATCGATGTGGGCCAGGCAGTCGCTTTTCGGTCCCCGGAAGCCCGCAAGGTGCCAGCCCGCTGGAAGGTCGCGGTTAGAAGGCCAGATGGAGTACTGCTCTTCCGCGTTCACGACGACTTCGAAATCCTGACTCTCATCACCAAACATGATTATGATCCTTTCCTCGTCTTATTGGTTAATATTCAGCTCAGGAGAGCGGCCGCCGATGAGGACAGGCTACTGATGGCTGTGGCGAGTTCAGCGGCCAATGCCTCAGCGGTGTCGTGATCGATGCCATCGGCACGCCGTGAAATGCGTAGTTCCCACCCTCCGCTGTACTGGGGAAATGCCTCTATCATCAGTTCGAATGACGTTCGCGGTGGCCTGATCCAGATTGGCTCGATTGTTAGCCCGGAGTCGGGTCGGCCGTGCGGTTTCGGATTATGCAGAACTGCCCAGGCCTGGAACCATGGATGCCGTTCACGGTCGGGTCGCAGTTCGTATACCAAGCGGTCGAACGGTGTCCTGCTGTGGTCCATGACTGAAGCGATTGTTTCACCTGTGACGGTCAGGAGTTCGCCGGGAGTCAGATCTGGAACTCCATGCATCGGCACCGCCAGCGGATTGACGAAGTAACCGATGAGATGTTCCAGTTGTGGCTCGTGGCGGCCCATGGTGAGGGTGCCGAGGCAGACATCGCGGATGCCGAGAGTACGCGACAGTGCCTGCGCGGCCGCGGCGAGCAGCGCGCCCATGACCGGACTACCGCACTGAGCCGCGGCACGCGTAAGCCCTTCGACGATGTCCGGGCTCACCTCGAGCACGGTTTCCAGCCGTTCGGCTTCTCCGAGGCCGGCCGGGGCAGGCAGGCAGGGACCGGGGGATGACTCCAGGATGTCCCGCCAGAACGGCAGGTCCGCGCCCACCCACTGATCGATCTGAGCCCGCTCCCATCTGCTGTAGTCGGCATACGTGATTGCCGGTTTAGCGGGGAGCGGCGGGTGACCCGCGACGCGTGACGCGTAGGCGTCGTGTAGATCCCTGATGAGGATGTCTTCCGACCAGCCGTCGAACGCTACGTGATGAAGATGCAGGCAGAGGAGGTACCGTTCGTCGTCCAGCCGGGCCAGCCGCGCACGCAGCGGGATCTCTTTGGTCAGGTCGAAGGGAGTGTCGAACCAGTCGGCGGTGAGATGCTCGGCTATGTCCCGCGTTGGAAGACCATCGGCATCAGCGGGCGGGTCGACCGGCGCCAAGCGCACCTGGGCGTCGTCGGTGCCCAGGACCCGCTGCGTCGCCGTGGTTTTCGACCACGCATAGAGCGTTCGCAATGAAGGGTGCCGGGCGACAACGTCACCGAGAGCGGCTTGCAGTACGTCGGTGTCGAGCTGGCCGGTGATGACATAGGCAAGGACGGCCATGTTGTCCGCCGCACCGGGAAAGAACTGTTCGGCGAGCCAGAAGCGCTCCTGCGCATGGGACAGGGAGCAGGGTCCGCCGTCATCGGCATGCGCCGCCAGAAGTGAGACGTGTCCTTCTGAAGCCAGGGCAGCCGCCTTCAGCAGGCCGGCAACAGTAGGTTCCCGGTAGACATGAAGTGCGGGGATCCGGGTGCCGGTACGCGCTCCGAGCCGGGCGCTCAGACGGATAGCGTCCAGAGAATCGATTCCCGCGGCGACCAGGTCATCGTGAAGGGTAAGTTCCGGCCGGCCGAGAAGCGAGCGCACCTCGCTCAGGAACAGTTCTGCCTCACCGTCGGCCAGGGCATCCGGTGCCGCGGCCTCGCCGGAATTCTCCTGGAGTAGGCGGAGAACCGCTGCGGAATCGACTTTCCCCGTGGCGCCCAAAGGCAATCGGGGCACCTGACACGCAATGCTCGGGAGCATCCCCTTGAGTAGCTTCCTGGCGGAGAAATTCCGCAATTCCGCCAGGTCAACGGGTGCGGCATCCGATGTTGCGTAGACACAGCCCACCTGAGGCCGGCCAGGGGAGAGTTCGGCGCGGACGACGTGGCAGGAGGAGATCGTGGGGTATGTCTCGATCACTGCCTCGACTTCGCCCGGTTCGATACGCAGGCCGTTGATCTTGAACTGGCGGTCGGACCGGCCGCGGTAACGCAGGATCCCGTCGCTATCGGCCTGTGCCAGGTCTCCGGTGCGGTAATGGCGTACGTCGTCGAACGTGAAGAAACGCTTCCTGGTTTCTTCCGGGTCGCCGAGATAACCGATGGCGAGTCCGTCGCCGCTGATGGCGATTTCCCCGATTTCCCCGGCCGGGACTGGCTCCCCATCTTGCCCGATCAGGAGTACCCCCGTATGCGGGACTGGGGTCCCTATCGGCACATCCGGAGCGCCATCGCCGACATCCTCGGGCCGTATCCGGTGGACGGTCGCGAAGATGGTGCTCTCCGCCGGGCCATAGCCGTTGACCAGGTGCAGGCCGGGGAAACGCTCCAGGATTCTCCGGGCATGCGTCGGGGAAACCCGTTCCCCGCCGGTCAGCAGCAGGCGTATCCCCTGAAAGAGTTCCAGGTCTTCCTCGACAAGCACGTTAAGCAGGGAGCTTGTCAGCCATAGGCTATTCACCCCCTGATCGATGGCCGCCCGCAGTGCGGATGCGTCGAGGGCGGGCAACCCTGGGTCGAGAAAGACGCATCGCCCCCCGTTGAGTAGCGGTGCCCACAACTCAATCGAGGCCCCATCCCACGGCAACGGAGCGCACTGCAAGAATACGGTGTCCTGGTCCAGGGGTATCTCGGGAACTTCAACCAGAGTTCTTACGGTACCGCGATGCGGGGAAATAACTCCCTTGGGCCGCCCGGTCGATCCAGATGTGAAGAAGACGCATGCCGCCACGGTTCCATCGGAGAGAGGCGGGAAATCGGTGACCGTTGACGGCAGCCCGTCGAAAAATGCGGCGTCGGCTACGAACCCGGACCCGCTACGCGCCACAACGTCATCGATACGACCTTTCGGCCAGCCGGAGTCCATAGCGATATACGCGGCCCCCGTCCCCATAATACCGAGCAGGGTAGCCACAAGCTGCGGAGAGCGATCCATGAGTACTGGAACGAAATCTCCGGCGCCAATCCCCAGCGCCCGCAATGCCGATGTGACCTTGCCGGCCTCCTGGCGCAATTCCCCGTACGTCACCTGCTCTGTTCCCTGCTGTACGGCGACGGCATCGGGAGCGCGCTTCGCATGGTGCGCAAAGACTTGCTCGATCCTCTCTCCGAGGAGATAGGACCCCGCGACGCGAGACGTCATTACACTCCCTTCCCGAGATCGCGAACGATGACGGCCCGCAACGACTCCGGTGCTTCCAGGAACGTGTAATGCACGCCTTCGAGCAGTTCGAACGTGGTCGGCGCGTAGTCCGACCAGCCCTTGGTGAGTTCGGCCGGGACATCGATGTCACGTGTCCATGCGATGGCGGTGATGGGCGTGGGGAGGTCCACCGCGTGGTCGTGGCGGTACTTGCGGGTCGCTTCCATGTCGGTGATGAGGATTTCGTGGGCAAGGTCAACGAGATCCTCTGGCGGTTCCGCTCCCAGTTCGGCGAACAGGAAGTGCAGTTCGTCTCGCAACTGAGGATTCGTCATGCCCAGCAGCCGGCCGTATGGCGGGTCATGCGGCGCCACCTGGGAGGACAGGAACAGGCGCTTAGGCACCGGAAGGCCGCGTTCGGCGAGCCGGATAGTGGTCTCGACAGCGGCCAGCGCGGATCCGCACTGACCAAAGAAGCCGAATGGCTTGTCGAGGTAGGATGCCAGCCCGTCAACAAGGCCGTCCGCCATTTCCTCATAAGTGCCATAGGCGGGCTCGCGCATCCGGTTCTCGCGGCCCGGCAGCTGGACGGGGCAGACCTCGATTCCGTCAAGAAATTGCGGCCATTGCCGGTACATGCTTGCCCCGCATCCGGAATACGGAATACAGAACAAGCGGGCGTCACTTCCAGCTGAGGGTTCCCTGATAAGCCATCTCGCAGGGCGTCGCATGTCATCATCCCTTTACGGAAGCGGTCATGGGCATGTGCTTGTAGCCTGACACGAAGTTGGAGCTGAGCCGTTCCGCCGGTCCTGTCAGGGTGAAGTCGGTGAATGAGCGGAACAGTTCCGTGAAGAGCAAGCGCAACGTAACGCGGGCAACGCTGTGCCCCACACAGTGGTGGACGCCCGCGCCGAAGGCGATGTGGTGATTAGGGCGCCGCCGGATGTCGAAGAAAAAAGGATTCGTGAATTCTTCCTCGTCATGGTTGGCGGAACGGATCCAGACCACCACAGCGTCTCCGGCTCTGATCTGGGTCCCGCTGAGCTCCACGTCCCTGATCGCATACCGCATGAAGTAGGTGATCGGCGACGCCCACCGCAGCGCCTCCTCGACTCCGGTGCGAATCAGCTCAGGATGAGCTATCCAGTCGTCAAGCTGCGGGGTGCCTATCAGGTGATCGAAGGCGAAGCTCGGTGCATGCGGTGTGGTCACGTTGGCGCCGAGCAGCATGCTGTAGCAATTGGATACGGTCTCGCCGACCGACATCCGCCGGCCCTCGAATTCGGTTTTCAGCAGGATGCTGATCAGGTCGTCGCCGAGGTTACGCTGACGGCTGCGGACTATGTCCTGGAAGTAAGCGAAGAGCTCGCGATGGGCCGCTTGCAGGGTCTTCTCGCGGCCCTTGGGGTGCCGGTACTCGGGGTCGTCCGGCGCGATGCACGTGGTGGTCAGGCGGGTCAGCCTCTCCCAGTCCTCTCGGGGAAGGCCCATCAGGACCCCCGTGACGGCCATGGGCATGGCCAGCATTGCCTGCGCGAAGTCGAAAGTGCCTCCGTCGGCGAGCGGCATCAGCAGCCGCAGGATCTGCGCGCGTATCACCTCCTCGCTGCGTTGCACGGCCTTGAGCGTCAGAGCCCGCTGCAGCGGGAGACGCATTATGGTGTGCCGGGGCGGATCGGTGACAGCGAGCTGGCTTCCGCCGGCTGGGTCGTCTTTGCCAAGCAGATCGATCATCGTGCCGCGTTCGGAGGTGAAGCGCTCGTAGTCGCGGAGCACGGTGCCGGAGTCCGCGTAGCGGGTCACCGACCAGAAACCCTGGGAGTCACCGACCTGTTGCCAGCTCACCGGAGCGTACTGGCGGAGATGACGCCACAACGCGTGCGGATCCCCGTGACTGTGCAGCGTCGGATCGACGAGATCCGGCTCCTCGTGCGGGACTGGGCACCCGCCGGACGCCACCTGAGGTACTGGACAGCCGCCGGCCGGGCTCACCATGGAATCCGTCATGGAATCGGTCATGGCTGATGCGCCTCCGAAGTCCCCGAGCCAAGTGACGGAGAGCAAAGTGACGGGGAGGAGAGCTGCTGGGCCAGCTCGGCGACGGTCGGCTGCAGGTAGAGCATCCGGGCCTCCATGTTCACGCCGAGGCGGGCGCGCATGCTCTCGATCAGGTCGACGGCGAGCAGCGAGTGCCCGCCCAGGTCGAAGAAGTCGTCCTCGATTCCGATTGGTTCGATGCCCAGCACCGAACCCCAGACATCGGCGATCGCGACCTCCATCGACGTTTTCGCCGGGACGAACTCGTTCCACACGTTACGAGGAATCCGCTGGGCGGTCGGCAACGCGCCGCGGTCCACCTTGCCGTTGCGATTGAGCGGCAGGTCCGGCCGGACCACGATCGCCCATGGGACCATGTAGCTGGGCAGCGCGCCGGCCAGTGTTTCGCGCAACTGCACGCTGATGTCGCCGGGATCATCGGCGGGCGTTTCGAGGGTCACGTAGGCGAGCAGCCGTTTGCCCGCGCCGCCATCTGACTGGGACAGCACGACAGCTTGCCGGACACGAGGATCCCGGACCAGTTCCGCCTCCACGGCACCTGGTTCGACGCGGTATCCCTGGATCTTGACCTGCTGGTCGATCCGGCCGAGAAATTCCAGCTCCCCGCCTGGCAGCCAGCGCGCCAGGTCGCCGGTGCGATACATACGCCCGCCGTGCCCCGGGTACGGGCAGGGCACAAAGCGTTCCGCTGTCGCACCGGGTTTGTTGCGGTAACCGTGCGCCAGACCCAGGCCCGTGGCGTACAGCTCCCCGCGCACTCCGACGGGAACGGGGCGCAGGTCGGGGTCCAGCACGAGCGTGCCAGTGCCGCTGATCGCCTTTCCGATCGGAACCGAGGCCACCGAGGGCGGCTCGGAACTGGTCCAGCAGGTGGTGAACGTGGTGTTCTCCGTCGGGCCGTACCCGTTTGTGAAGATCAGCTCAGGGCAGGCCGTCATCAGGGCATGGACGCTTTCTGGCGCCAGCACGTCACCACCCGCGATGAGGTGCCGCACGCCGGAGAACGCGTCCAGATGCTCGGCGACCATCTGATGAAACAGGCCAGCGGTCAGCCAGAGCACGCTGATCCGCTGGTCCCTGATGGTCGCCGCCAGCTGGCCGGTGTCGATCGGGCCCGCGGGGAAGACAACGAGTTCGGCGCCGTGGGTCAGGGGAGCCCAGATTTCGAGCGTCGACGCGTCAAATGATGCGGGGGCGAGCTGGAGGAAGACGTCCTCGGCTTGTATCGTCATCCAGTCCGGCTGATCGACTAGGCGCACTACCGCCTGGTGGGGCACGGCGACGCCCTTGGGTTCGCCGGTCGAGCCGGACGTGTACGAGATGTAGGCGAGCTGCTGCTCCGGAGAGTCCTGAGCCGCCGCGGGTTCGGACTTGTGCGCGGACAGTCCGCCCGCTTCTGGCCCGCTGTGAATTGGCCCGCTCGGAATGGACCCCGGGACATACGCCCGGAGCTCCTCGGGCAGGCGTTCGCGCAGCGACTGCTCGGTGATCACGAGAACGGCTCCGGCGTCCTCCGCCAGGCGCGACAGCCGGCTCGGGTGATCATCCGGGTCGAGGGCGAGATACGCGGCCCCCGCCCGCAGCACCGCGAGCAGGGTTACGACGAGCCGTTCTGAGCGGTTCATCAAGACGCCTACGACCGCGCCCCGGCCGACCTCCATGGCTGTCAGCTCGGCGGCGAGCAGCCGGGACTGGAGGTCGAGTTCGCGATAGGTCAGCCGCTGGGAGCCGCGGAGGGCGAATGAGCCGGGCGTCCGCTCAGCCTGTACGAGGACGAGGTCGTGGATGCCGAGGCCGGGCGCGCGGTCGGCCGTCGCGTCGTAGCCACTCCGCGTGAACTCCGCGATCGCGTCATCCGGCAAGAGGGGCAGCCGGGAAAGCGGAGTGCCGGGCGCCGATCTGGCCGCATCCAGCGCCGCGACGACCTGCGCGCGAATCCCCTGGCCCTGGTTTTCGGTAGAGTCTTCCGCGGCAGGTCGGGAAAGCACGTGCACCGAGGTCAGGGAGGCGTCCGCCGCGAGTTCGACCGCTACATCAGGCTCGTTTTCCCCGCACCCGTCCGTTTCCCCCGCAGCCCGGATGGCTGCTTCCGCGCGCGCCGTCAGCGTCTCGAAAGCCGGATCATCGGTAACGCAGACGGTGATCTGTCCGGGAAGCGATCCGGTACCGTGAATCGCGATTGTAACGTGGTCCTGCCCGGTCTGCCGGTGAACGACGGCGGCGACGGCGGCCAGCATCGAGTGCATGTCATCTGTCCTTGAGGTAGCGGATAGAGAGAAACTCATGAGCCGTACGGTGGTTATCGAACGGCGTTTCAACGGACCGCCGGGGAGCGCTCACGGCGGCCTTGCGTGCGGCCGGTTCGCGAGTTGTGCGGCCGGACTGGCGGACGGCCCGGCGCCGAATGTCGTGACGTTGCATATTCCGCCGCCACTGGATGTGCCACTCGATATCCGCCGTTCCGGCGGGCGGGTCCACGTGTGGGACGGTGAGACCCTGGTGGCGTCGCTGTCCCGCTCCAACGAGCGGATCAGGACGATTCCGTCGGTCCCGCCAGCCGTAATCGCTGCCGCCGAGCAAAGATATGTGTCCGCCAGCCGGCACCCATTCCCTACCTGTTTCGTTTGCGGACCGCTGCGGCCCGACGCCGACGGTTTCCGCCTGGCGCCAGGCGGGCTGCCTGGCCGTACGGGCGCTACCGCCTGTACCTGGGTGCCCGGTGATTCGCTGGGCGCGGATTCCGGGCAGCGATTGCCGCCGGAATTCGCGTGGGCGGCGATGGACTGCCCCGGCGGATGGACCGCTGATCTGGCCCAGACCCCGATGGTGCTGAACCGCTTCGCGGTGAGCTTGGCCGACGCTCCGCGGGTTGGCGCCACCTATGTGGTGGTCGGTGAACGGGATAGGGACGACGGGCACACGATGACCACCACGACAGCGCTCTACACCCATGACGGCACCATCGTCGGCCGGTCCTTGGCCCGGTGGACTCGAATCGCGCCCGAGAATTTCCAAGGGTCATAAATGCAAAACGGCACGTCCAACCTCCGATCTGCCGCCTGGCTATGCCCAGTCTGGGACAACGGCATGTGCTATCCAACCCCTATCGCTCGCGGATAGCGCGCTATCGCCGGTAGGTAGCGGCCCGATAGTGACTGCTGCGCACAATGTATGAGCGCTGATAAGCCTTACGTTCAACTGCGGCACTTGCCGCAATTGAACGCCTGCCGCCGTGCCCGGGCACAGGAACGTCTCTGCCACGTTGTTTAACCGCTGACGACCCACGTACATTCGAGCGTGAGCGACAACCGATCGGGAGAAGCCGCAGTGGATCATGAACGCGTGCCCGGGATGGATATCGCGGTCATAGGAATGTCGTGCGCGTACCCCGGTGCGGACGAGCCGGATGCGTTCTGGCGCAACATCGTCACCGGCGCGGAATCGCTCACCGATTTGTCCGACCAGGATTTGCGCGAGGCGGGAGAGGATCCAGAGCTGATCCGTTCTCCTGAGTATGTGCGTCGTGCCGCTTGTATTGACGACATAGATCTATTCGATGCGGAATTCTTCGGGTTTACCCCGCGTGAAGCGGAGCGTACAGATCCGCAGCGTCGGCTATTCCTGGAACATTGCTGGCGTGCGATCGAGAATGCCGGATACGATCCTCGCCGCATTCCCGGCCCGGTCGGCGTTTATGCCGGCCAGAGCATCAATACTTATATCCGGAGTGTGCGTTCCCATGTTGACTGGCGGGAAGCCGCCCGCGCCGGGGAGCGATGGGAAAATGTTGGCGCGCTAGAGAACGACATGGATTATCTCGCGCCGAAAGTCTCCTACCATCTGGGCCTGACCGGGCCGAGTATTCCGCTCGGGACGGCATGTTCGACATCACTTGTGGCCATTCACCTGGCCTGCCAGGCGCTGCGGACCTTCGAATGCGATGCGGCGCTGGCAGGAGGCGTAGCCATCACTCTTCCCGCCAAGCGTGGCTATCTTTATCTCGAGGGCGGCATCGCGTCCGCCGACGGCCATACTCGCACCTTCGACGCTCAGTCCTCGGGAACCGTCTTCGGCTCCGGCGTCGGGGTGGTGCTTCTCAAGCGCCTGGAGGACGCCCTCGCCGACAGCGACAACATCACGGGAGTGATCGCCGGCTCGGCCATCAATAATGACGGAGCCGCCCGGGCCGGTTTCAGCACGCCGAGCATCGAGGGACAGGCGCAGGTTATCGCCCAGGCCCAGGCCGTGGCGGGCGTGCATCCCGAAACGGTCACGTACCTTGAGGCGCACGGAACCGGTACTCCCGTTGGGGACCCCATCGAAGTCGCCGCGCTGACCAAGGCATTTCGCGAATATACCGATCGCCGCGGGTACTGCGTGATCGGCTCGGTGAAGGCCAATATCGGCCACATGGACGCCGCCGCGGGCGTGGCGGGCCTGATTAAGGCGCTGTACGCGGTCAGGGAGGGGGTGATCCCCCCGCAACTGAACTTCACCGAACCCAACCAGGCGCTGCGCCTGGATGAAAGCCCGTTCCGTATTGCCATCCGGCGCGAGCCGTGGCGCACCGAGGACAATGTGCCGCGCCGCGCGGGCGTCAGTTCCTTCGGCATCGGCGGTACCAACGCACACGCCGTGGTCGAGCAGCCGCCGGTCACCGAGCGGGAGCAGGAAACCGGCGGCTGGCACGTGTTTCCCGTCTCTGCCCGGGATGACCAGGCGCTGAGCGATGCGCTCGGACGGCTCGCCGATGCTCTGGAGAGTGGGTCGCTCCGGCTCGATGACACGGCGTTCACGCTGCGGCATGGCCGGACTCGGTTCGGCCGTCGCGCCGCCGTGGCCGCGCCGGACCGGGCTGCCGCGGTGCGCGCGCTACGGGAGAGGCGCGCTCTGCCGTTCCCGGAACGGCACCAGGAGGCTTCCGCCGCGTTCCTGTTCCCGGGCCAGGGAGCTCACTTCGCCGGAATGGCGCGTGGGCTGTACAAGTCCGATCCGGAGTTCACCGCGGCCCTGGACCGTTGTGCCGAGTTGTTCCTGCCGCTCCTTGACCACGACCTCCGGGATCTCGTCTGCACGGGTGCACCGGCACTGCTCGACCGGTCCCGCTTCATCCAGCCTGCCTTGTTCTCTGTGGAGTATTCGCTGGCCCGGGCGCTGATCGCCTACGGGGTAGAGCCCAGCGCGATGCTCGGGCACAGCCTGGGCGAGTTCGCCGCGGCGACCATCGCGGAAGTCTTCACCCTCGAAGACGCGGTGCGCGTCGTTGACGCCCGCGCCCGGTTCATGGACGAAGCGCCGTCCGGCGCAATGCTATCGGTGCCCTTGCCCGAGTCTGAGCTGTCCATCCCGGACGGCGTCACCGTGGCGGCTTACAACGGCCCGAGGCTCGTGACGCTGGCCGGTCCGCGCGTGCTTCTCGACCAGATCAGGGAGACCCTCGCCCAGTCGGGTGTCACCTGCCGGCTGCTGCGGGTGCCGCTCGCTATGCACTCGGCCGCGATGGCCGCCCCGGCGGACAAGTTCGCCGCCTTCATGGAGACCGTCCCGGTAGGGGTGCCGGCGATTCCGTTCATATCCAACGTCACCGGCACCTGGATCAGTGCGGAGGACATCCGGTCTCCCCGGTACTGGGGCGCGCAGATGCGCGAACCTGTTCAGTTCGAGCGAGGGCTGGCGAATTTGCTGTCGCGGACCGGCGGCCCGCTCGTTGAAGCCGGCCCCGGCCGCGGCATGCTGTCACTGGCCCAGGGGGCCCAGTCCGTGCGCCTCGTGCAAACCCTCCCGTCGGCCCGCGACGGCCGGAGCGACCCCGGGATGCTGCACGAGGCGTTCGCCGCGCTGTGGGAATACGGGATCGAACTGTCGTGGCCGGCGGCCGGCCGGGAGGGAAGGCGGACCTCCCTGCCCACATACCCATTCCAGCGCAAGCGCTACTGGACCGATCCCGCCCCGGACCGTCCGGCGGTGGAGCCCGGTGCGAAGGCGCCGGGCCGTGACCCGCGGCGCTGGCTTTATAGCCCGGCCTGGCGCAGCTCCGCCGGGCCGCGGGTACCGTCGTCCCTGACCGGTTCGCCTCGCACAGTGGTCCTGGTGAGCGCGGCAACCGAGTTCACCCAGGCGATGGCGGACCGTATGACAGCCGCCGGGCGCGTGGTCACCCGGGTCGGGCTCGCCCCGTGGGCGAAGGCTGGCGATGAGCTGCGCCAGGCGCTGGATGGTGCCGCCAGCGCCGCCGTGGTGTTCGCGCCGGCCGTCGAGGCTCGCGCCGACGCTGGCACCGAGCAGGCGGCTCAGCTTCTGGCCGTCACCCGTACGCTCGCCGGATTCGATTCCGTCCGGTTTAACCTGCTGATCCTGACAGCAGGCGCGTTCGATGTGTCCGGTACTGAGTCCATCGTCCCGGATCACGCGATTCTCGCTGGAATCGGCAAGGTTATTCCGAAGGAACTGAGTCATGTCGCCTGCCGGGTCGTGGACCTTGAGCTTACGGCGGGTCCCGCGCAGGCGGCAGACGACGTCCTCCGCGAACTCGATCAGGCGTACTGCGACCCCGTTTCCGCGTACCGGGGCGGGCGTCGCTGGGCCCAGGACGTCGAGCGGCTTCGGATAACGGCCGCGATGGCGCAGGGCGCGCCACTGCGCGAGAAGGGTGTTTACCTGATCATCGGCGGACTCGGTGGCATTGGCCTGTCCCTCGGGCGCTTCCTCGCGAGAAAGTACGGTGCCCGGCTGGTGCTCAGCGGCCGGACCGCGCCCCCGGACCCCGGCCAATGGGACGACTGGATTTCCCGGCACGAGCCGGAGGACCGGGTAAGCCGTCAGATCATCGAGTTGCGCGACATCGAGGCCGCGGGTGGTGAGGCGGTCGCGGTGTCCTGCGACATAACGGATCCCGCTGCGGTGCACGCGCTGGTGCGGGACACCGTGGCGCGGTTCGGCAAGCTGAATGGCGTCGTGCACTCGGCTGGGCTCAGCGGCAGCGGCAGCCTGATCGAGGCCATGGAGTTCACTGAATTCGAGGAAAACGTCGCTCCTAAAGTTACCGGCGCTCCGGCCCTGCTCGAGGCGACGAAGGATTGTGACCTCGATTTCCTCGCATTGTTCTCATCGCTGTCGACCGTGGACAGCTGGGACGGCGCCGCCGATTACACGGCGGGCAACGCGTTCCTGGACGCGCTCGCGCACCATGCCCGTCGGCAGGGCCGTGCCGATGTCCTGGCTATCGACTGGGCGGGCTGGCTGGAGACAGGGATGAGCGCCGGGAGCCAGACGCAGACCGCTGGCGTCTCTCAGTACCTCACCGAAGCCGAAGGGCACGCGGCGTTTACCCTGGCCATCTCGGCCGGCCTGCCCCAGGTTCATGTAGCGGTGCATGACCTGAACCATGTCCTTCATCGGGCGCGGCAGTTTGCCCGTGGCGCCGCACCGCGGGGCGCCGATCCGGGGGTCCCTCCGGACAGCGACCGGGATGAACGAGGGACTCCACTGGAAGCCGAACTGAACGGCGTATTCCGGCGGGTACTTGGCGCGGAGCACATCGGGCACACTGACAACTTCTTCGCGCTCGGTGGCAACTCGCTGCTCGCCTTGGACCTCATCGCACAAGTTCGGAGAGACTACCAAGTGAAGATTCCGCTGCGCGCCTTTTTCAGCGTGCCCACTGTTCAGGGTCTTGCCAGCTTGGTCGGCACGGCCAGACCTCACGAGCAGGCCGCGCCCAGCGGGGAGCGCGCCGGTGACTGAGCTGACCGAATCGGTGGCGTCTTGCGTTACCGGGCATCCCGCTTCCCGGCTGCAGACCCGTCTGTGGTTCTTCGCGCAGCTGTACCCGGACTTGCCCCTGTTCATGATCCCCATCACGCTGCGGCTGCACGGGGACCTCGACAAGGCCGGTGTACGCGCTGCCCTGGTGGCGCTTGTCAGCCGGCATGAGTCGCTCCGGACCTGCTTCGTGGCGGGTGAGGAAGGGCCCGTGCAGGTTCTCGGTGACCAGCCGCTGGAGCTGGCGTTCAGTGACCTGAGCGGTGCGGCGGACCCGGAGCAGGCATGGCTCGCCATCATGACCGGTGAGTGCGCGCGCCCGCTCAGCCTGGAGCGAGGGCCGCTCATACGTGCCCATCTGGCACGCATAGGGCCCGCCGAGCACCTGCTCGCCGTTCTGGTCCACCACATCAGCGTGGACGCCACGTCCATTGAGGTGCTTCTGGAAGAATTCGCGGCCCTCTACCGAGCGTGGACGTCGGGCCAGGATCTCGGCGGAGCCCTGGGACCCGCGCCTGCGAGCTATGACCGGTTCAGCCGGTGGCTCGATGGTCAGCTCTCCGGGCCGTCGTACGAGCAGTCGCGTGCCTTCTGGCGTTCGGAACTGAGCGGGCAACCGGAATTCGATCCGCCGGTAGACCGGCCACGTGCGGACCATCGCACCTTCGAGGTGCACGAGGCGCGTACCGTGATTCCCGCTGAACTTGCCGCCGCCGCACGCGAGTCCGCGCGCCGCCGCCGCAGTACCCCGTACGTCATTCTCTGCGCCACGTTCAGCGCCCTGCTCGCCCGGCGCAGCGGGCCACTGCGCGATGTGGTCATCACGGCCCCCTGGTCGCTGCGCCACGGGCAGTGGCTGCGCGGAACCGTGGGCTTCTTCATCAACATGGTGCCGATGCGGATCCGCATCACGCCCGACGCCGCATTCCGTGACGTGCTCGACGCCACCCGCGGCGCGTTCTTCGACGCGATGGACCACGGTTATGTGCCGTTCGATGAGATCGTCGCTCTGGTCAACCCCGTGCGCACCGCGGGCCGGCTTCCGATCACCTCGGTGAGCTTCCAGGTCCTCCCGTCGGCTGATGCGCATCTCTCACTCGGCCCGGTCCGGGCGGAACATCAGGCCGGCCTTCAGGGCGCCAGCGAGTTCGACCTGATCTGGGATGTCATAGACCCGGGCGAAGGCGCTATGACGATCTCCGCCAAGTACACCGCCGACATCTACGATCGCGGCACCATCCAGCGGATGTCCGGGCAGTACGTGCGGATGCTCGAGGCCGCCCTGGCCGATCCGGACCGGCGCCTCGCGGACTTGCCGATGGATGACGAGGCTGAGCGTGCCCGGCTGCGGGGTCTGGGCGGCGCGGTGCGCGGCCTCCCCGGGGAGGCCGCCGACGGGCCTTTCCTGCTTCTCGACGACGCTGGCCGTCCGGTCCCGGTGGGCGCCGTGGGCGCGGTCCATATTCCGGTGCCCCCTCCCGCTGACCCGGCGCGATCGGCCGTTGATCTTGTCCCGGGAGATGACGCTGGACTCCGGGGCCAGTGGCTGCGACCGACAGGCCTCCTGGCCTACCGTCGCGCCGACGGCTCGGCGAAGCTCTACACACCGCCGGAGCCGCCCCGCGCCCTCCAGGTAACCGCCGCTGACCTCGTCAGCCATCCGGATGTCACGGCGGCTGAGCTGGCCCCGGTACCAGGCGCCACGGCCGGAGGCCGGCAGATGGTCGCGTACGTCGCGACCGGTGAGATCACGCTGACCCCGGCCGAGTTGCGCGAGTTCCTGCGAGACCGTGCCCCCGGGGCAAGCCTGCCGTCCTGGTACATCGTCCTTGATCAGCTGCCGCTGGACGAGACTGGGAACGTCGACACCGGGGCACTCGACGACATCGCCCGCTCTGTCGGGCTGGGTTCACCCGGTGCGCCCGGTGAGAAGGGTACGGCACTCGAGGAAACCGTCCGCGGTGTGTGGCAGGAGTTTCTGGACGGGCCGGTACCCAGCCTGGATGCCGACTTTTTCAGCATCGGCGGGCATTCGCTGGTGGCGGTGCGGATCGCCGCGCGGCTGCAGCGCTTGCTGGGCCGGCCGGTTCCGGTCCATGTCGTCTTTGACCGGCCCGCTATCCGGTCCTTCGCGGCATGGCTCGCCGAGAACGATGCGGGTTCGGCAGCCGGGGATGTCCAGCGGGATGCTGAGGCTGCCTCCTTCGCGGCCGGGCTGGCCGCCGACCTCGGCGCCGCCAGCGACAACGAGCTGGCCGTCCTCCACGCGCTCACCCAGAACATGGCCCATCCGGTCACCGACCCCCGGAAGGAACGTCAGTGACGGCACTCCAGACCGTATCCGGAACTGTTACGCCGGCCGGGGCCGCGCCAGCGTCCAGTACGGCCGGACTCCCGGTGGGCGTTTGGCCGCTGGGTCACTCCCAGCGGGCTCTATGGTTCCTCGACACGTTCCAGCCTGGAAGTTCCTTCTACGTGATCAGCATGGGCCTGCGGCTGCGCGGGCTCCTCGACGTCGCCGCGCTGCGCGCGGCGTGGGATGACTGCGTGGCACGGCAGGACGCGCTCAGGACCCGGTTCGTCTCTCTGGACGGGTTCCCTTACCAGGTCTTCATGCCTGGTCAGCGGATGGAACTGCCGCTGCTGGACGTGTCGGATCTCGAGCCGGATGCGGCTGAGGACTTCGTGCAACGGCGCTGTGACCTCGCGGCCGGGACATCGTTTGACCTGGCTGCTGAGTACCCGGTGCGCGCCGAACTCGTCCGTCTCGCTCACGACCACCACGTACTGGTCATGAGCGTCCACCACATCGTGTTCGACGGCTGGTCGGCGCAGGTGCTGCTGGCTGATATGGCGGCCGCGTACAACGCCCGCCGGGACGGCCGGGCACCTCGATTCGCCCCGCCGGAACTGACAATGGGTGAATATGCCGCCCGGCAGGAGACCCGGTTCGCCCGCGGCACGGCGGAGCGTGCCAGCGAATCCGGATACTGGCGGCGGCTGCTGTCCGGGGTCGAGCGGCTGGAGCTGCCGGCCGATCGGGTCAGGCCCCAGGTGCGCACCTTCGCCGGTGCTACCGAATCACGCGACATCGACCCCGAGACCACCGCCGCGATCAGGGCGCTGGCCATAACGCACGGCACGACGGTCTTCACCGTGCTCGTCACCGTCTTCTCGCTCGTGCTCGCGGAGCTGACCGGGGAGCACGACATCGTTTTCGGGATTCCGCTCGCCGGCCGCCTCGATGATGAGAGCGCCGACCTCATCGGGTACCTCGTCAACGTCCTGCCGCTGCGAGTCGACCTTGATGGGGCCCGTTCCTTCAGCGAGGCGCTCAGCCGGCACCGTCAGCCCGTGCTTGACCTGCTGACGCACCAGGAGTTTCCGTTCGCGATCCTGGTCGACGAGCTACAGCCCGAGCGGACAGGCAACCGGAATCCCTACTTTGACGTCTGTTTCCAGTACCTGCGGTCACCCGAAGCGGGGCTGACCTTCGGTGATATGCAACTCGACCTGTTCGGTGGCTCGCGGCCGTCGTCCCAGTTCGACCTGAGCTGCGACGTGCATGATCACGGCGAGTTCCTGACCTTTTCCCTGGAATACAGCACTGAGATCTTCACCGGGAAAACCGCCGGGCTTGTCCATGACCTCATCGCCGCGACCCTTGCCGCCGCTTTTACGGACCCAGACGGCCCGATCCGGATAGCGGGTCCGCGTACCGCGCCGCTGCGGGCGGCTTCTCCGATGCCCGCGCAGTGGCTGCCGGGCGGGCTGCGGGCTCTGGTGGCCGGATGGGCGGCACGGTGCCCGGAAGCGCCAGCGGTCAGCCATGGTACGGATCTGCTGACGTACTCGGGACTCGACACGGCGGCCACCCGGCTCGCCGGAGTGCTGATAGCGGCCGGGGTACGCCAGGGCGACCGGGTAGGGCTGATGCTTGAACCGGGGGCCGGCCTCCCGGTCGCGATCCTGGCGGTCCTGCAATGCGGCGCCGCGTATGTTCCCGTAGACCCGCGTTTCCCGGCCGCGCGGGCCGCGGCCATGCTGACGCAGGCCGCGGTCCGGATCCTCCTGGTTCACCCGCCAACCCGGGAGAAGGCCGCCGGGCTGGGCCCGGACCTCGTGGACATCACCGAGGAAGCCGCGGGACCCGGCGCGACCCCGGAGCATCCGGCTGCCGCCGTGCAGCCGGCCAGCCCGGCCTACGTGATCTTCACCTCGGGCAGCACGGGACGGCCGAAGGCGGTCACCGTGCAGCAGTCGGCGGCCCTCACCCTTGCCGCCGCGGTCGCGCGGGTATACGAGCTGACCAGCGCCGACCGGGTACTGCAGATGGCCGCGGCGGCTGTCGACGTATCGGTCGAAGAGTTCTTCGGCGCCTGGTTCGCGGGCGCCTGCGTGGTCATGCACAACCCGGAAACCGAGACGCTGGAAGCCGTCGTCGTCCGGCAGCGTGCCACGGTGCTCAACCTGCCCGCGAGCCTGTGGCACGAGTGGACGCGCGACCTGATGACAGGAGGGGCCGCCGCGGCCGGAGGCCCAGGCAAATCCGTGCCCGGCTGCGTCCGCCTCGTCATCGCGGGCAGCGAACGAGTGGAGCAGGCCAAGGTCACCGACTGGCGGTCCCGCCCGGGCCGCGGCATACGCCTGCTCAACGCCTATGGGACCACCGAGGCCTGCGTATCGTCGCTCTACTATGACACCGCGCACATGCGGCGGGACGCGGCGTCCACGGTGAACGTCCCCATCGGCGGTCCGCTGCCGCATGCTCGGGCGTATGTCCTGGACGGCGCCGGCCAGCCGGTGCCGCCCGGGGTGGCGGGGGAGTTGTACATAGCCGGACCCGGGGTGAGCCTGGGCTACGCGGGCGAGGGCGCGGCGACCGCGGAACGTTTCCTGCCCGATCCGTACGGCCCCGAACCTGGCGCCCGCATGTACCGTACCGGAGACCGCGTCCGCGTCCTCCCGGCCGGCGAACTGGACTTCCTCGGGCGGGCGGACACCCAGGTCAAGATCCGGGGCTCGCGAATCGACCTCGCCGAGGTGGAGCGGGTGGCGGCGCAGGTGGCGGAGGTGGCGGACTTCGCCGCTGACGTGCGCGGCGACGAGCGGGACATCCCGCGCCTGGTCGGCTACCTCACGGTGGCGCGCAGCCTGGATCGTTCCCTTGAACAGACCCTGGTCGAGGAATGGCGGGCCGTCCATGACGAGAGCGATTACCATGACGCTGCCCCTGGCCAGGGCGATTTCAACGCCAGCGGCTGGATAAGCAGCTACACCCAGCAGGCCATCCCGGAATCCGACATGAAGGAATGGCTGACGGCGACCGTCGAGCGGATTCTCCGCCGGCCGCCCGGCCGGGTCCTGGAGATCGGCTGCGGCACCGGCATGATCCTGTTGCGGGTAGCGTCACTGGCCGAACGTTATGTCGGCACGGACATTGCTCCGGGTGCCCTTGCCTATGTGAATGACCAGCTGGCGGCGGCGGGTCTCGACGATGGCCGCGTCCGCCTGGCCGAGGCGGCCGCGGACGATTTCTCGGTCGCGGGCGACGAGCGGTTCGACCTCGTGATCATCAACTCCGTCTGCCAGTACTTCCCTGACCTGCCGTACCTGGAGCGGGTGCTTACCGGAGCCTGGCGGCGGCTGCGGCCCGGGGGCCGGATCTTCCTTGGCGATGTCCGCGACGTGACCACCCTGGAAGCGTTTCATCTTTCGGTACTGCGGGCCCGCGCCGGCGACGGCCACGACCTGGCCGGGATCGCCGGTGAAGTAGCCCAGAAGGTTGATGCCGAGAACGAACTGTGCGTCGCGCCAGGGTGGTTCGGCGAACTCGCCGGACGGCTGCCCGGCACGGTGGCGATCCCCGAGGTGAAGCGGGGTCGTGCCGATACCGAGATGAACCGGTTCCGGTACGACGTGACGCTGTGGCGTGACGCGCCGCTGGCGGCGACCCCCCGGCTGACGACGCATCGCGGTCCGGTTACGCTCGACGCGATCCGGGAGATGATCGATGGCCTCGACGGCGGCCTCATGCTGGAGGAAGTGCCCGACGCCCGCAGTTACCCCGATGTCCTTCTCGCCCGCCAGCTGACGCAGGGCACTGCCTTCGGTGCCGCCTTCGCCGACGCGGGCATCCCGCACCCCGACGACATAGCGGACCTCGCCGCCGCGCGCGGGTACCAGGCCACCGTGTCGCCCGACGGCGCCGGGCTGCTCACGGTCCTCCTGGTGCCCGCGGAAACAGCGGGAGTGGGTCCCGCCATCCCGCGTGCTCCAGCAGCGGTCGCGACACCCGCCAACCAGCCGCTCCAGGCCGCGCGTAACCGCGCGGCGATCGCGGCCGTCCGCGAGCACCTGACCAGGTTGCTTCCACCGGCGATGGTCCCGTCCCGCTTCGTGGTCGTCGACCGGTTCCCCATGACGATCAGCGGGAAGGTCGACCGGCGCAGGCTGCCCGACCCTGAGCGGGCCCTTGGTGATCCCGGCCAGGTCGCCGCGTGTACCGGCACGCAGCGCGCGCTGTGCGGCATCTGGGCTGATGCGCTGGGGCTGGCGAACGTCGGCATCCGGGATAACTTCTTCGAGATCGGCGGCGACTCGATTACCTGGCTGAGGATCATGTCCCGCTGTATCCGTGCCGGCTATCCGGTCGGAGCGCGCGATGTCTTCCTTCATCAGACCGTCGAGGAACTCGCCCGGGTGCTGGACGACCCGGTGCGCGGCGAAGCCCGGCCGCCGGGCGAACCCGCGGAACGGCCGGACAGCGCTGCCCTCACGCCCATCCAGCGCTGGTTCTTCGAGGCGTTCAGCCAGGGGCGCGATCACCAGAACCAGTGCCAGTGGTACGAACTGACCGTACAGTGCGATGCGGAAGCGCTCGAGCAGGCGGTGCGCGCGGTAGCCGAGCACCACGACGTGCTGATGAGCCGGTTCGCCGACAGCGCCGCGGCCGGAGGCCCAGGCCAATTCAGCACCGCGGCCGGAGGCCCAGGCCAATTCAGCAGCGCGGCCGGAGGCCCAGGCAAATTCAACGCTGCCGGATGGCGGCAGATCCGCCCGCGGGATCCCGCGGGCCAGCCGGTTCCGGTCCGTGAAGTTGACGTGAGGCTGCTCGGGCGGGCCGAGCGGGACACTGTGCTTCGCCTCGAGAGCGACGCGGCCCAGGCATCCATGAGTATCACCGACGGGCCGCTGTTCGCCGTGGTGGTGTTCCGCACCGCCGACGGCGAACCTGACCTGGTCTTCTGGTGCGTGCACCACCTCGTGGTGGACGCTGTCTCGTGGCAGCCGCTCACCGAGGATCTGGACACGGCTGTGGAAGCAGTGGTCGCGGGCGAGCGGCCGGTCTTCCCGGCTCGCGGCGCTGACCCGGCGACATGGGCCGCATGGTCACAGCAGGAGGCGGACCGTCTTCCGGAAGATGAGCTGGCCTACTGGCGCAGCACCGCTGCGGCGCAGGCCTTCGCCCTGCCGGTAACGCACCCGGACAGCTCGCCGCTGGCGAAGGACGCGCACTTCGTCGCGCGGAACGTACGCTTGCCTGAGATTCCCGACCGTGCTGGCAGCGCCATGCTCGCCGCGAGCCTGGCCGGTGTCCAGCGAGTGCTGGCCGACCTTACCGGGATCGATGCCGGCACGGTCTGGCTGGAATTCCACGGCCGTCCGCTGTCCGCCGACGCGCCGGACGTCGCCCGCGCGGTCGGCTGGTTCACGGCCCTGTTCCCTTTCCTGCTGACCGCGGACGGCATCCGGGGCAGGCTCGCCGCCATCCCCCATGGCGGTGTCGGGTACGGCCGAGCACGCTACCTGCGCCCCCAGCACCTGGAAACAGAGCGCCTGGAGACATCCGCGAACGTCGTGGTCAACTACCTCGGCCAGGTCACGCCGGGCACCGGGAACACGCTGCGTCCCGCTGCCCAGTGCGAGGGCATCACCGGCCCGGCCGGTGCCGCCGAAGCCGCCATGCCCTTCGCGGCCGAGATCAACATCGGCCTGACCGAGGACGGGTCACTGACCGTAACTGCGAACCTTGGCGCCCGGCATTTCGACGCGCCCGCCGCCGAGGTCTTCGCCGACCGGCTGGTCGCCAGCATCGGGGCGCGGCTCAGCACGCTGACCGAGCTTCCGGCGGAGGATGGCTTTGAGCTGCTCCCGGACAACGTACGGGCCTCGGAATTCGCCGCCGGACTCCGCGACCGCCCGGACATCGCCGCGGCCTACGCTCTCACGCCCGCGCAGCGGACAATGCTCTACCGGCATTTGCTTGACCCGGCTGGAGACGTCAACTACAACGACTTCACGATCGAGCTGTCGGGGTTGCTCGACACCGCCGTCTTTCACGCCGCGTGGCAGGCGCTCACCGAACGCCACGAGGTGCTGCGCACATCATTCGAGTGGGCCGAGAGCAGCGAACCAATCCAGATAGTGCACCGTGTCGCGCCCGACGTTCGTTTTCTCGACTGGAGCAGCGTCGCCGAGAGCGACATAGCAGACCGCCGGAACCAGATCATGCTGAACCAGATCATGCGCGAGGGACGGGCCGATCCCCCACGCCTGGACGGCGCCCCGCCGTTCCGCCTGACTCTGGTCAGGCTCACGTCCAGCCGGCACCGCCTGATCTGGTTCGACCATCACATCCTGCTGGACGGCTGGTCATCGGGCATCCTGGTGGAGGAACTGATCTCGGCTTACGCCCGGCTCAAGGCGGGCCGGCCGCCCTTCGACGATGTGCCGGTCCGCTACCGTGACTACCTGGGCTGGCTGCGGCAGCGGCCCAGCGGCGAGGTCAGCGCTTACTGGCGGACCGTGCTATCGGGTTTCGCGGGTCCCACGCCATTGCCGCTCGACACGCCTGTGTCGCTCTCGGTCGGGGGCGTTACGGACTTCCACGAAGTCGAAGTGGCTCTGGGCCCAGGATCCGGCGAGGCGCTGCGCGCACTGGCCGAGCGGCACAGGGTTACCGTGGGCAGCATCTTCTACGCGGCCTGGGCCGCCTTCCTGCACGGTTACGCGGCTCAGCCGCTCATCACGTTCGGTATCGCTCAAAGTGGCCGCCCGGCCGCACTGGGCAATGTCGGCGGGATGGTCGGCATGTACATGTCCACGATGCCGCTGGCGGTCCGCGTGGATGCCGGCCAGAGCTTTGCGGACCTCCTGGGCCAGGTCTCGGAACAAGGCTGGAAGCTCATGTCGGTGGCCGGAGCCGGGTCGCTGTGGGACGTCTACGACTGGGCCGGGATTCCGGTCAGCCGGGCGCTGTTCCACAGCGTCGTCGTGGTGCAGAACTTCGGTTCGGCGCTCGCCGACATGTCGGATATGCCGTTGCGTGCCGAACTGGCCCCCGCCCGCACCGCCTCCGGTTTCCCGCTCACCCTCGCGGTCGACCCGGAGAACGGCGTCCTGCGGCTTGTCGGCGACAAGCGCTGCCTGACGGAGGCCACCTCACAGCACTTGCTCGGCACGTTCGCGGAACTCCTCAGCCGCGTCCTCGCCGAGCCTGACCCGCGGGTCGGCGATTTGCCCGCGCCCGCCGCGCCCGCCGCGCCCGCCGCGCCCGCCGCGTCCGCCGATCCGGATACGCGGCGTACGCGGGAGGTTGACCCGCCGCGCGGGGAGGGCGAGCTGAGGGTCGCCCGCGTCTGGTGCGCTGTCCTGGGAATCGACGAGGTGTCGCGAGCGGTGAACCTCTTTGATGCCGGCGCCACGTCCCTCGCCGCCGCGCGGATCCATGCCGGCCTGTGCGCGGAGTTCGGCCGGGAGCTGCCGATCACCGATGTGTTCAGCTATCCGACGGTGGCCAGCATGGCAGCGGTTCTCACGTCGGGCAGGCCGGCCGACGGCGGGCTCCGGACGGAGGAGTGGCGTACCAGGATGAGCCGCCGCCGCGACGCCTTGCGCGCTCAACGGACGCGTCCGGCAAGGCGGGAACGCCGCGACGGGGGAGACGCTGAGCGATGATGCGATTTACCCGGCCGTTGCGGCATGCCAGGTTTCGCCGGGTCTGGTACGGGCAGGCCATCAGCTCGATCGGCGACGGCATTTTCAATATCGCCATGATCAGCGTCGTGCTGCTGCATCACAGGTACGCCGACCTCGGTTTCGTCCTGGCCGCGGAGAGCGCGGCCATGGTGGTGATGTCGCTGCTGGGCGGGGCGGTTGCCGACCGGATGCGCCGTGCGCGGGCGATGGCCTTGTCCGACGGCGTGCAGTTGCTCGCGGTCCTCGGTTTCATCCTGGGCGTCGCGGCCGGGCCGCTGCTGCTGATCTTGCCGTTCGCCGCGTTGATGGGCATTGGTTCAGCGATGTTCCAGCCCGCGTTCGGCGCACTGATTCCCTCGCTGGTGCCCGATGAGGACCTGTCCGCGGCGAACGCGCTGAAGTCGACGACTACGAAGCTGGCCGCGGTCATCGGCCCGGGACTCGGCGGCCTGCTGCTGGCCACCTGCGGATACCGGGTGGCGTTCATGGTGGACCTCGGGACGTTCGTGGTAAGTATCGGCACGCTGATCGGTCTTAAGGATCCGGTTCCTGAACGTGGCGAGCCGGGCAGCGTTTTCCGGGATGCCAGGGCCGGCCTGGCCGCGGTGCGGGACCGTCCGTGGGTGATGACGGTCATCTTGCAGGGCACGGTCCAGTTGCTGCTGGTCATGGGGCCTGCCGTGGTGCTGCTGCCCATCCTGCTGAAGGAACGGGGCATGTTCGACGCGTACGGGGTCATGGTCGGTCTTGAGGCCGCCGGATATGTTCTCGGCGGGCTCGCCGCGTCGGCCTGGAAACCGCGGTGGACCGGTGTCGTCGGCGTCGGTGCCCTGTCGCTGCTGGGCCTGCAACTGCTGGCCCTGCTGCTGAGACTGCCCGTGTACGTCCTCGGCTGCGCCGTGCTGGCCACGGGTTTCGGCTACGCGCTCTTCGGCGTCTTGTGGACGAGCGCCCTCCAGCGTGCGTTCCCTGATCATCTCCTGGGGCGGGCGCTTTCGGTCGAGATGCTGGGAACGTTCGCGCTGGCGCCAGTCGGACTCGCGCTGACGCCGCTGGCGATGAACGTGCTGGGCGACAAGGCGATCTTGATTGCCGCGCTTGTGGTTCTGGCCGTTTCCACGGTGATCCCGCTGTTTCAGCGTGCGGTCAGGACGTTTGGCTCTGGCGATCCGGCCACGAGCGAACTCGTCGCCGTACCGGCCGTGGACAGCGCATGACCGGCGTCACCCGGTCTGCCCGTCGATCGACTCGCGTATCAGGTCGGCATGCCCGTTGTGCCGTGCGTACTCCTCGATCATGTGCACCAGGACCCACCGCAGCGAAACAGGATCATCATGGCCCCAGGCAGCGTGCGTTTCGTTCAGCGCCGCCTCTTCACCGTTACTGAGCTGCACCTGCACGACGGCGCGGGACCGGTTGACCCTCGCCGTCCACAGCGCCCGCAGGTACTCGCCGGAGTCGGGCGCCGCGCTGTGCCAGGTCCACTCCGGGTCCGCTTCGAAGTCCACGCTGGCCCATGGTTCGGGAAGCGGTTCGCCGGCTATCGTCTCGGTGAACCAGGAGTCCTCGACACAGGCCAGGTGCTTGAGCAGCCCGCCTAGCGTGATGGGCGAAGGCGGCAGCGTCAGCCGCAGCTGTTCGTCGCTCAGCCCCTGGCACTTCCGCTCCAGCACCGCCCGCTGATAGTCGAGAAAACCAAGCAGCGTCGCGACCTCGTCACCGTCAAAGGGCGGTTGAGTCTGCCCATACTCGTCAGCCATCGCCTCAGCCATGAGCCGAACCCTACCGAGGATGGCAACCCCGGTACATCCCGTCGCTGAATTGCTGAACCGCGGCCGGGAGGACAAATCGTAAGGCGGAACATCCGCGCTTCGCGGAAATTAATGCACACTGAGCGTTCCAAAGCACATCGGTGTCCGTGGCGTGTCGTGGCACCAAACGACTTGCTGAGATATGTCCGTTATGTGACGGCGGCAACGGCGGACGTACGGAATAAAACGGCGGACCTGTGGAAGAAAACGGCGGACGCACGGAAGAAAAGAGCTTCGTGGAGGATAGGGCGCCGGTTTCCGGTGCCTTTTCTTCCAGAGAGCTCTTTTCTTCCCAAAAGATGGCCGCCGATGTGCCCGCTACGTGCCGATATGCGTAGTTCACCACGCTGGCCAGCGCACTCTAGCGAAGACGACATAACCGACATATATGGTATACCCGCTTGGCGATGTTCAACTGAGGATAGGTAGCGGCTGAACAGCTGGCCGGACTCGGGCAGGCAGGTGACGACTATTGGCCGGTGTAATAATCCCAAGAGGAGGTGGGGCCGCCAGATACCCAGCCCTGAATCTTGTTTTATCGGCTGGCTCCCATGTACACCTTGTTAGTGGCAATCCATTGCGAGGACGCTAACCGATGAAGCGATTCACCCGGCCGCTGCGGCATTCCAGGTTTCGCGGAGTCTGGTGCGGGCAGGCCATCAACTCTGTTAGCGGCGGCATTTTCAACGTCGCGATGATCGGCGCTGTGCTGCTGCATCATTGGTACGCCGACCTCGGTTTCGTCCTGGCCGCGGAGTGCGCGGCCATGGTGGTCATGTCGCTGCTGGGCGGGGCGGTCACCGACCGGATGCGCCGGGGGCAGGTGATGGCCTGGTCGGACAGCGTGCAGTTTCTCGCGGTCCTCGGTTTCACCCTGGGTGTCGCGAGCGGGCCGTTGCCGCTGATCCTGCCGTTCGCCGCGTTGATGGGCGTTGGTGATGCGGTGTTCCAGCCCGCGTTCGGCGCGCTGATTCCCTCGCTGGTGCCCGATGAGGACCTGTCCGCGGCGAACGCGCTCTCGTCGATGACTGCGAAGCTGGGCGGGTTCATCGGCCAGGCCCTCGGCGGCCTGCTGCTGGCTACCTGCGGATACCGGGTGGCGCTCATGGTGGACCTGGGGACGTTTTTTGTCAGTACCCTGACTGCGATCGGCGCGCTGATGGGCCTCGCGGATCCGGTTCCTGAACGTGGCGAGCCGGGGAGCGTTTTCCGGGATGCCAGGGCCGGCCTGGCCGCGGTGCGGGACCGTCCGTGGGTGATGACGGTCATCTTGCAGGGCACGGTCCAGTTGCTGCTGGTCATGGGACCTGCCGTGGTGCTGCTGCCCATCCTGCTGAAGGAACGGGGCATGTTCGGCGCCTACGGGTTCATAGTCGGTCTTGAGGCCGCTGGTTTCGTGATCGGGGGGCTGGTCGTGTCGGCCTGGAAACCGCGGCGGACCGGTGTCGTCGCCGTCTGCGCCCTGTCGCTGCTGGGCCTGCAACTGCTGGCCCTGCTGCTGAGACTGCCCGTGTACGTCCTCGGCTTCACCGTCCTGGCGACGGGTTTCGGCTATGCGCACTTCCGCGTCTTGTGGACGAGCGCCGTACAGCGGGCGTTCCCTGATCATCTCCTGGGGCGGGCGCTTTCGGTCGAGATGCTGGGGACGTTCGCGCTGGCGCCAGTCGGGCTCGCGCTGACGCCGCTGGCGATGAAGGTGCTGGGCGCCAGGACGGTCTTGATTGCCGCGCTTGTGGTCCTGGCCGTCTCGACGGTGATCCCGCTGTTTCAGCGTGCGGTCAGGACGTTTGGCTCGGGAGATCCGGTCAGGAGCGAACTCGTCGCCGTGCCGGCCGGGGACAGCGCATGACCGGCAGCCTGGTGCCGCTGACGGATCCCGGCCGGACGCTCGTCTGCCTGTTTCCGTACGCTGGTGGAAGCGCGTCGTCCTATTGGTCGTGGGCGAACCTGTTCCCGGCCGGCATCGCGGTGTCAGCGGTGCAGCTGCCCGGTCGGCAAGATCGCTGGCACGAGGCCCCCTACACGGACTTCGCGGCCTTGGCCTCCGATCTGGCTGACGAGATCACCGGTGTCGCCGCCGGGAATCCCTGCGTCTTGGTCGGACATAGTCTGGGTGCCGCGATCGGCTACGAGGTCGCCCGGGAAATGGATGCGCGACGCGCCGGGCCAGCCCTGCTGGCTGTATCGGCTGCGCCCGCTCCGTTCGTGACTACCGATTGTGTCCCGGCGAACCAGATGTCCGACAGCGAACTGATCGAGGAGACGCGCGCGTCGGGGGGGCTCCCGGCACAGGTCCTTGACAGCGAGGAGCTGCTGGAGCTGGTGCTGGAGGCCTTCCGTGCCGATCTGGTGCTCGCCGATTCGTACCAGTACGAGCCCGCGGCGCCGTTGAGTTGCCCGGTCAGCGTCTTTGGCGGCCGTCAGGATCCTCTCGTGCCCGAAGCCGCGCTGAGCTCCTGGACTGACCTGACCTCGAATCGGGTCGTTATCCGCGTCTATGACGGCGACCACTTCTATCTCTGGGGCCGGGAACATGAGGTGGCTTCGGCGATACTCTCCGACCTGCGGTCGCAGGTGACGAGTCGCGGTGACGAGTCGCAGGTGACGATATGACGGATCATCGGGAGAAAGGGCAATGGCCGGTGCTGACCTTCCCGCGGCTCGTCGCCGAAGCAAACCGCACTGCCTGCGGGTACGAACAGGACGCCGATGCGGTCACCCTGCTCAACCGGGCGGCGCTGCGTCATCACGCACGCCCCGCGCTGCGGACCGCCGCGGCCGGAGGCCCAGGCCAATCAGAGCAGGTCACCCATGGCGAACTCGCGGCCATCAGCAGCCGGATGGCCGCTGCGCTCGTCGCTAACGGAGTGCGGCGGGGGACACCGGTCGGGCTGCTCATTGACCACCGCCCGGAGTCCGTGGCCGCGCTTATCGCGGTTGCCCGCGCAGACGCCTATTACGTCCCTCTCGACCCGCGCTGGCCCGACCAGCGGATCGCGGAAGTCATAGCCTCGCTGGGGATTGCCACGCTGATCACGGCACCGGCATTCGACCGGCGAGTCTACGAATTCGCGACCGGCCTTGCGTGCCTGGAACGGGTCTTCCGCATATCGCGATTCCCGCGGGAAGCCCCGGACACACCGCGGCGGCTGGCCGAGATAACCGAGGTATGGGATGGCATCGCCGCGTCCGACGACCCGTCGGTCGCAGCGGGATTCAACCTTGACCGTGGCGGGCACCGCTTTACCGCTGATGAGGTACACCAGTACGCGGCTCACGTGGCGAGGCTCGTTCTCAGCCGCTACCAGCCAGGTACAGTGGTGGCCGAGATCGGTGCCGGGAACGGCCTGATCGCGGTGGAACTGGCACCCCACGTGTCCCAGGTGCTGGCCACCGATGTGTCAGCGGTCGCGATGGAGCGCCTCGCTGGACGCGCCAGCGAACTGGACATTCCAGTCGAGACATCGGTCGGACCAGCGCACGAAGTGGCCGCGAAACTCGCCCCCGCCTGCCCCAGCGTGGTCCTGCTGGCCAGCGTGGTCCAGTACTTTCCCGATCTCGGCTACCTCCGTTCCGTATTGCACGAGCTGCTCTGGGCTCTGCCGCCGGAAACGGTCATCGCTGTCGCGGATGTCATCGACCCTGCGTCCGGCCAGTTCCCGGGCGCCATCCGCATACCGCCTGCATGGTGGCGGGAGTTTGCCGGAGGTTATCCGGGCACGGGACTTGAGATCGTCCGGCGGCAGCCAGGTGACCTCCCGGGCCCGCTGGCCGAGCGGTATGACGTCCTGCTGACGGTGGGGTCGCGCCGCCAGGCGGCCATGGTCTCCCCTCGGGCCGGCCGTCCGGAGGCGCCGCTGCCGCTGGATGCCGCGCCGGGGGCTGATATCGAGCCATTGCCGTTGCGGTCGCTGCCCTCTCGGTCAGACGAACTGCTGTACACCATTACCACGTCTGGCTCGACTGGCGTCCCCAAAGCGGTGGCTGTCAGCCACCGTAGCGTCGTCAATCTCGTGGAATGGTTCAACCGCCGTCATAGCGTAGGTCCAGATGACGTCATGCTGCAGGTCGCGGCATTCACTTTTGATTTGTCGGTTTATGATATATTCGGCGTGCTCGCCGCGGGCGGCAGCATTATGCTGCTCCCCGATGGCGAACTCGGGGAGCCGGATCGGCTTCTCAATGCCATATCCGATTACGGAATCACGTTGTGGAACTCGGCGCCGGCGGCTTTCACCGCGGTCCTGGCCTTCCTGGGCCGCGATTCAGCTGTATTCCCGTCCGTGCGCCGGGTGTTCCTCAGCGGGGACTGGGTTCCCCTGGCCACTTATCAGGACGTGGCACGTGCGTTCCCTGGCGCTACGCTGGTCGCGCTCGGCGGGGCGACAGAAGCCTGCGTATGGTCCAACGACTTCGTCGTCCGCGGAGTCGATCCGGAGTGGAAGAGCATTCCGTACGGACTGCCGATGCAAAATGCCCGCTATTATGTGCTGCGCGATGACGGCACACCCTGCGACCTTGACGAGCCCGGAGATCTCTATATCGCCGGAGATTGTGTAGCGGTCGGTTACCTCAACGACCCTCGGCTGACCGCGGAGCGCTTCGTACCGGACCCGTGGTCGCCTCAGCCTGGAACCAGGATGTACCGTACGGGTGACCGGGTCCGCTGGACCTCTCGGGGCTGGATGGAATTCCTCGGGCGCCTGGACCACCAGGTCAAGATTCGCGGATACCGGATAGAACTCGGCGAGATCGAGCATGTCGCCAGCGGTATGCCGGGCGTGGCCGAGGCCATTGCGGCCCGCATAGGGCAGGCGGACGATGCCGAACTCGGCCTGTCCGTCCGGGCTGGAGAGGCCATCACCGAAGCGACCGTACGGGAATACCTGCGTGGGGCACTGCCTAGCTATATGCAGCCCAGCCGGATCCGGGTGCTGAGGTCATTCCCGGTGTCGGCCACGGGAAAGGTGGACCGGGCGGCTCTCGCCGCGTCGCTGGCGGTGAACAACGCTCCTCGCCGGGTCAGGATCCTCGCGGCCGGAAGCGGGTTGTGACCATTTTTCTTGCGGAAGAGAGGTCCGATGCATCGCGAAGTCTTGTCCGAGCCGCTCGAGGATGAGCCACCTCAGGGAGAGATGGAACACCTTATCGTCTCGGTATGGGCTGACGTCTTGAATGCGGAAGTAACGTCCCGGTACGACGACTTTTTCCTGCTGGGCGGGAGCTCGATGAGCGCGATACAGGTCAGTGCCGAACTCACTGAACGGCTGGGGTTCAGAGTGCCCCCGAGGACCGTTTACGAATACACCGAACTAGCGGATCTCGCTGAGCGATTGACCCGGCTGCGGGCGGCCACGGAAGGATGATGATATGGCTGTCCTGGACGGCAAGGGCGCGGTTGTTACCGGAGGTTCGCGCGGGATCGGCCGGGCCATCGTCCGGCGGCTCGCGGCGGACGGGGCGACGGTTGTGTTCAGCTTCCTGGAGAACAAGGAGGCGGCCGCGGAGGTGACCGCCGAGGTCGCCGCCGCGGGCGGGATGGCGCACGCCGTGCAAGCCGACCAGGGGAGCGTCGCCGCGGTGGCGCAGCTGTTCGACGAGGCGTCCAGGCGCCTGCCCGGACTCGACATCGTGGTATGCAACGCCTCCACCAGCATGCCCAAGCCCATCGAGGACGTGACCGAGGACGACTTCGACCGCGAGATGGCGACTGACGTCAAGGGGCCGTTCTTCATCATCCAGCATGCCGGGCGGATGCTCCGCGACGGCGGCCGGTTCGTCGCCATCTCCACTATGAGCACCCGCCTGCATCACCCGGCCATCGCGCTCTACACCGGGGCCAAGGGCGCCCTGGAGAACTTCACCAAGGTGGCCGCGCTGGCCTACGGCGCCCGCGGGATCACCGCGAACATCGTCTCGCCCGGCGCCACCCGCACGCAGTCCCTGGTCGATGCCAACCCCGGCGACGATTTCAGCGAGACGATCGAGATGACGGCGCTGCGGCGGCTGGGCGAGCCGGAGGACATCGCCGCCGTCGTCGCGTTCCTGGCCGGACCCGACGGCACCTGGATCACCGGCCAGAACATCCCCGCCGACGGCGGCATCCTCCCCTGACCGGACAGATGCCATCGCGTCAGCAATAGTGATCACCCGCCGGTGGATGCGGTGAATCCCCACACGCCGGTGGCCTGGGGCGGTACCTGTACCCCGTCGAGGGTTTCGAAGGAGGTGCCGGCGCCGAGATAGACGCCGTTCCCCGCGATCGCCGCCGCCGAGGACGGGGCGGACCCGAGCGGGAGCGTCCAGAGCGGGGTGCCGGTGGCGGCGTTGTAGGCGACGACGCTGAAGGCCAGGGTCTCGGGTGCGAACACCACGCCGTTGGTATATGAGGTGGCGGCGTAGGTGGGGACCGACGCGGCTTGCCAGTCGACCGTTCCCGTTGCCGCGTCCACCGCGCTTAGCGGCAGCAGACGGGAGGGATTCGCCAGCAGGCTCAGGTCCGGGCACACCGGCAGCAGCGGCAGCTGGTCCAGGACCGCGCCCGGACAGGCCGTGATGTTCGTGTCCCCGCTGCCGAATATCCCGTCGTTGCTGAAGGGCAGGGGGATGGCCGCGTCGAAGAACACCGTGGCCTTGCCGTTGTAGGCGCCGAGTGACGGGGATGCGATGAAGCCGCCGACCGAACCGACGGAGGCCTGGTCCAGTTGGCCTGGCTGGGCGATCTGGTTCGACCACACGGTAGCGCCGGTCGCTTCGCACAGCCCGTAGGCGTAACCGTCCTTGGAGCCCTCGATCACCAGGGACGTGCTTCCCCCTGAACCGGCGCAGGCTGTGGGCGAGACGCTCCCGGACGGGACCTCGCTGAGGATGGGGCTGCTGCCGAAGTCGTCGTCGCCGCCGTTCGGCTCGTTCGGGTTGTTGTCGTAGCTGTTGTAGGGCTCGACGAAGCTCCACACCCTGGCGCCGGTAACCGGGTCAAGGCCGAAAACGCCCTGGTTGTAGACGTAGTCGCCGTGTCCCTCCGCAGTGGCCGGGGTCGGATTGGCGCCGCAGTCGGCTGTGCCGAATACCGCCAGTCCGTCCTGGCTGGCCTGTCCGGTGGCGGTGATCTGCTTCGGGGACCAGCCCGCGGGCTGGCTCCCTGATCCCTCGAACGTGTTGTCGCCGGCCGGGTCGGTAAACGACGTGTCGACGGCCGGCGAGGACCAGACGTCACCGCAGGCGTCGGCGTACGCGGACGCGTTCGGGGCCAGATCGGGGATGTTGGCTGAATTGCAGTAGGCGGTGTCCGCGACCCCGTCGCCGCAGCTGAGGGTGAGGGCGTCCGAGCCGCCGAACTCGGCCGGGGTGAGGGTCAGGTCGCGCTCTGGCTCGTACTTCCACAGCAGCGCGCCGGTCTGGGCATTGAACGCCATCAGGCCGGTCACCGTGATGCCTGGAGAGCCGTTGTCGTCGTTCCCCACCAGCACCTCAGGCGGGTTCACGGCGGTGTCGACCACGGGCGACGACAAGACCTCGATCGCGCTGCCTGGACGGACGGGGTCGGTGTCCTGAGCCCACAGGCACTGTCCGGTGTTCGCGTTGAGGGCGAAGACCGAACCCCCCGCTCCCACGAACACGGTAGGGGTGCCGGCCACCGTCACCACGGCGGCTGAGGAATTAATCTCGCCGAAGCCGCCCGCGTGCGCGGTCGTATAAGGGTCAGTCTGGTCCACGAAGCAGGACTGCGGCGATGTGATATTGAATTCCCATTCCTTGGCACCGCTCGACTGACTGATGGCGTAAAAGGCACCGGTCGTGTCGCCGGCGTAAACGGTGCCGTTCACGACAGTCGGCGTCGCTGTCACATCGCCCGCGGTGGGGAAGAACCATGCTGGAAGCATGGTCGGCACGTTGGCTGTGGTCAGCGACGAGCACGCGTCAGCCGCACGGGTCGGGTCACCCTGGTACATCGGCCATGACCCGGAACTCGTTGAGCAGGTAAGCCCCGTGGAACCTCCCGCCACGGCGGTCCCGCTTCCGGCCAGGACACCCGCCAGCACCAGCAAAACCACACCCATGACGGGTGTCCGCCACGCTCGCCGAAAAGACCGCATAAACCGATAACGAACACCCGCCACTGCCCGGCGGACAAGACTCCTCAGGGACAATAATGTATGACCACCGCGTTAGTCCGGTATTACCCCGGAGCTACAGTTCCTCCGCTGGGAACAGAACGTCGGCGATCATGGCCACCAGTTCTATGGAAACCGTCGGTTTCTTGTGCATGGTGGCCGGCGTCAGGCCTGCGACCGCGGCGACCTTCGTGAGATTTGCCCGCAGGTGATCCAGGTCGCTCTGGCCGGACATGCGGAGGGCGGCCAGGATGAAAACCGACCGCCACTGGGAGTGGGACAGGCCGAACCACCAGTCCTGTGTGCCTGTCCAAGGATGCAAGTCCCGCCAGGTCTCATCTTGCTCCGTCCAGTAGGCCGCCACCGGACCGGCTTGCGTGGGAGCAAGGTCTTCGGCGTAACCGACTCCCTGTAGACCCGCCAATGGCGCCGTCATGACCGGTATCTCGTTCAGGAGATAACCAGCGTTATTCTGCTGGTACTCCCGCAGGGTGGCAGTGAGTTTATCGAGCATATCTTGCCCCGATATGTAAATGACGATTACGTCGCGGCATGTCGTTACTATTTGATAATCGCCTAGCTTGGACGTGAGGACCGCTTTTCCCCACTCGGCGTTCTTTGCCTGTTCGAGGAAGTGCTTGTAGACAGCGATCGCCCGCCTGGGATCCGGACTCAGGTATATACGGTGAGTTGCCCCGAGGCCAGTGCCTCCCGTAGAGAGCGGATATCCGCCGTTCGCGAGCTTATCATTTGACCACGGGACAACGTAGTCTTTCAGTGCCTGCGCGTCGATGGCATATTGGTCCAGCGGGTAGGTCTGCGCGTAGTCGACGCTGAGCTTGGCGAACGAAAGCTTGTAGACTTGATTGTAGAGGGCGTCATAGTCCTTGATCTGGGTGACGTTAGAGAGGTAGTAGGCCACCCGCAGGAACTGGTCATCTCCCGCTGGGAATGCCCCCGGCTCGCCCTGGTGCTGCTGGCCTTGGATTAATGCCGCTTGTATCTGCTCGCGCGTGATCATTGGAGTGCTTTTTTCTACCGTTGTCTCGCTCAATGTATCCTCCCCGGACTATAGATGAACGCGTAGATAGCGTCGCATGCCACGATTAACCCGAGGCTACGTCCCCATTGCGCCACGGCCTCACGGCCGAGCGGCAGCACAGGCCTCGCGTGCGGCCAGCCCGCCGACGGCCGGCCTGGTGCCATCCGACTGACGCGATTTCCTGAGCCGAAAATGCGCTTTCATCTTCCAGTTCGACTTGTCACCCGCTACGTCGCACATGTCACCCATTACGTCGATTCCCCGCCCTGAAATGCGGCTTTTGTCCAGCACTACCGGGTGACATGTCAGCCAGGACGGGCAATGCCGGTAACTTAACAGCTCAGCGAAGCCGGCTCGGGCCGTGCGGGCCGTCGCCAGTTGCTCCGCCTGTCGCTCATATCCGCATTTGCCGGACATGGATCCGCAGGTTCGTGCGGTGGTTTTACGCCTTGCGGTGGATACGTAGGACTCCGTGAACGTTCCGAAACAAATCGAGTCTGCGGCGTGTCGTGGCGGGTGCCGATTTTGTCCTGATATGGCCGTTATGTGACGGCAGCTGCGGTGGACGACGTGGAAGAAAAGGGCTTCG
>Ga0213881_10000316_pt1 | contig 35006 bp, 36 predicted proteins | sample BarmaccoBMER_R08_FD_160104 | JGI IMG/M metagenome (GOLD analysis project Ga0213881, IMG submission 160104) | Barbacenia macrantha exposed rock microbial communities from rupestrian grasslands, the National Park of Serra do Cipo, Brazil - ER_R08 ...
CCAACGGTAGGCATGGAAACCCGGACACCGAATTTCCGGTGAATAAGTTCTGCGATCATCTTACGTGTCCACAGCGCCATGCCGAACGATAGCTGACGCGGGTCCCGCCCGGCGATCAGCGAGTACAACTCGAGCATCTGCTGATCCGGCAAGGACACCGGCCTTCCCGACGCGAATTTAGTCGACAGCGCGGCGAGGCCGCCTTCACGGTATTTCGCCTGCCATTCGAAGACCGTCGAGCGGCCAACCCCGAGGATCTCGGCTACCAGATCAGGAGATTTACCGCTCTCCATTAGCTGGACTGCGCGCATCCGCTCTTCCTCGGTCGCCCTCCGCAGGGACTCGTCAAAGTCCGCTTAACAGTGCGTCACCGATAGGGCGGGTTTGATGCGGTTGCCGCCGGTCTCTTGGGCCCGCGTTGGCGGTCACGTTGAGTGATCGGCGTTGGGGGCATGGTCTGGGAGCGCGGCGATCGTTACGCGGGCGTAAGTGAAATGAGGACGCGGCCAGGTGCCCGCGGGTGATGCTGGAGGTTCTCACGCCAATCCAGCCGTCACCTGAGGATTTCCTTGGCCGCGCCCGGTTCTTCATCATGGCTTACCGACTGCATTCGCCGCCACCTGCCTGCGGGAGCGGCCCCTGATCCTGTGTCCCTGCGGGAGGTGCTGGAGGGGCTGCTGACCGATGCCCGCAAGGCGCGGGGGAAGCGGCATCTGCTGGCGTCGCTGGTATCGGTGCTGGTCGCAGGGGTGGCGTCCGCATGTACGGGGCCGCTGGCGGTCGCGCAGGCAGCGGCAGGCTGGGACCAGGAGGTGCTGGCGGCGCACGGCTGCTGGGTCAGCCCGCGGACCGGGAAGCGGACGGCGCCGTCGGCGTCGATGCTGGACAGGCTGCCGAAACTGCTGGACCCGGACGAGTTCGAGGCCGCGCTGACGGCGGCCGTGGCCGTCCTCGCGCTGGACCCGGCGGTCCCGGCCGCGTATGCCGCATACCGCGAGCAGCAGCGCCGTGAGCAGGAGGAAAAGCAGAAGAGCCGGAAGCGGAAGCCGACGCCGCCGGCCGCGGAGGCATTCCGGGAGGAGCGGGAGGACGGCTGGTTCCGCCCGCATCCGGCCCACCCGTGGCTGGACCCGGCCGCGTACGGGGATCCGGGGCATGTTCCCGCACGCCAGGGCGTCGCCGTCGACGGCAAGGAGCGCAAGGGCGCGAAGTACGGCCAGAACAAGAAGGTGCACCTGCTCGCCGCGGTCGCCCACGTGCCGGGGATCGTGATCGCCCAGGACCGGGTGGCCAAGGCCGGGAAGGCGAACGAGATCAGCCACTTCAAGCCGCTGCTCGCGCCGCTGCCGCTGGCCGGGGCAGTCGTGACCAGCGACGCGATGCAGGCGAACCGGGACAACGCCCTGTTCCTGCGCGCGGTCAAGGACGCGCACTGGCTGTGGCCCATCCTGGGCAACCAGCCGAACCTGAACGCCGAGCTGAACGCGCTGGACTGGGAGAACACCCCGGCCGCCGCCGCGACCAGCGAGATCAGCCGCGGCCGGATCGAGACCCGTACCCTCCGCGTCCTGCCCGCCCCCGCCGGCACCCGATTCCCCGGCGCACGGCAGGCCCTCCTCATCGAGCGGTACACAACGTACAAGAAGAAAGGGCAGTGGCGTACCCGGGCCGAGGCCGTCCTGTACCTCACCAGCCTCGCCGCCGAAGATGCCACACCGGAAGACCTGCTCGCCTTCATCCGCGGGCACTGGCGGGTGGAGCACGCGCACTGGCTACGCGACGTGATCTGGAAAGAGGATAAATCCCTTATACGAACCGGAAACGGACCCCAGATATGGTCCGCCCTCACGAACCTCGTCATCACCCTGTTCCGCATACACCCAGTAACCAGCTTCACCGAAGAGACCCGCCGCATCGCCCAGGACCCCCACCGCGCACTCCAGATCCTCAACCTCACAGGCCTTTCACCTGGCTAAGCGCCACTCCCGACTTTGACGAATCCCTGTCGCCCTCCGGCCCTTTCGTGACATGCGGATATTATGCCATATAGGTCAAGAAAAGTCCAGAAACTTATGAATTACTTAGTATATGCGTGCCATTGCCGCTGGACTGCGTGGAGAAAAAGAGCCTCCCGGAAGAAAGGGCGCCGGAAACCGGCGCCCTTTCTTCCGGAGGGCTCCAAAATTCCACGCGATGGTTGGCCTGTGTCCCTTATGCGGTGATACGCGTAAGTCAATTGGGCCTAGAGTGGCTGGCGCGGCATCTCGGCGAAGGCCGCATAGCCGATATACCGTAAATGCGCCAGCCTGCCGGACGTGCGCCAGCCTCCCGTAAATGCGCCAGCCTCCCGGACGTGCGCCAGCCTACGCGTAACGTGCGTATAGTCCAGCGGTACGGGTCCCGCTACATGACCGGCGTCCTACATGACCGGCGTCCTACGCCGTGGTCACCAGGCCGGACTGGTAGGCCATGATCACCAGCTGGATGCGGTCGCGGGCGTCCAGCTTGGTGAGCAGGTGGGCGACATGGGTTTTGGCCGTCGCCGGGCTGATGGTCAGGTGGTCGGCGATCTCGGCGTTGGACATGCCGCGGGCGACCAGTTCGAGGACTTCGCGCTCCCGGTCGGTCAGCGTCTCCAGGGCGCGCTGGGCCGTCGCACCGGGCGGGCAAGCCTGATCCGCTGGCTGAGGGCGCGAGGTGCGGGCGAACTCGCCGATCAGGCGGCGGGTGACGCTCGGCGCCAGCAGCGCGTCACCGCCGGCGACGACGCGAATCGCGTTGATCAGATCGGCGGGGAGGGTGTCCTTGAGGAGGAATCCGCTCGCCCCCGCCCGCAGCGCCGCGAACACATACTCGTCAAGGTCGAAGGTGGTCAGGATGAGCACCCGTACGCTCGTGCCCCCGGTGATCTGCCGGGTGGCCTCGATGCCGTCCATGACCGGCATGCGCACATCCATCAAGATCACGTCCGGATTGGCGTTCCTGGCGGCCGCCACGGCCTCGGCGCCGTTGGCGGCCTCGCCGACCACGTCGAAGCCTGGGGTGGCGGCGATGATTCCGCAGAACCCCACGCGGACCAGGGCCTGATCGTCGGCGACGACCACGCGTAGCGTCATATGTCGCCGCCGGGCGGCAGCGGTATCCGGGCCATCACCTCGAAACCGTACCCCGGCAGCGGGCCCGCGCTGAACTCGCCGCCCAGCAGGGTGACCCGCTCACGCATGCCGATGATGCCGTGCCCGCCGGGCAGCGGATCGGCCAGAGCGCCGCGCGCGGCCGCGGCGGCGCCGGCCAGCGCGGGCACCGGCAGGTCCGCTCCGCTGTCGGCCACCTGGATGACCAGTTCCTCCTCGCCGTAGTCGATCAGCACGTTGCACTTGCTGGCGTGTGCGTGCTTGACCACATTGGTCAGCGCCTCCTGGACGATCCGGTAGGCCGAAAGGTCGATGCTCGGCGGCAGTGTCCGGCGTATCCCGTTGCGCCGCAACTCCACCTGGACCCCCGCACTGGCGGTGCGGTTGAGCAGCCGATCCAGATCGTCGAGCCCCGGGGCGGGGAACAGCGGGGCCGCTGACGTGTCAGCGGTGGACGGCGCGGCCGGGATCTGGGCGCCCGGCCGGAACAAGGCGGCCAGCGCACCCAGCGCGTCGGAGGCCCTCCCCTCACCGTCGGGCGCCGCGGCCGGAGGCCCGGGCGAATTCGGCGCGGTCTCCACGTACGACACCGGCGCGCCGGTCTCGCTGGTCTGGTCGGCACTCCGGGCCGCCTCCTGGTCGGCCTGTCGCAGTGCCCCGAGCATCCGCCGCATCTCGTCCAGGGCCTCGCGGCTGGTGGCCTGGATGGCGCCCAGCGCCGCGCGGGCATCGCGCGGCTGGCTGTCGATCACGTACTGGCCATAGCCGGCCTGGACGGCGATGACGCTCATGCTGTGCGCGACGACGTCGTGCAGTTCCCGGGCGATGCGCAGCCGCTCCTCGGCCACCGCCTTGCTCGCCGCCTCCTCCTGGAGTCCTATCGCGTACCTGCGGCGCTGCCGGACGATGTAGCCGGTCGACCAGGCGATGACCACGCACAGGAACACCGGGATCAACGCGCCGCGGATCGGGTACTGCCCGCCCAGGCCACTGAGCACGATGTCGATGGAAAGGGTGACGAACACGGCGGCGAGCACTCGCGCCGCTGTCCGCTTGGTCTCGTAGTTCGCCGCGATCAGGTAGAGCACGTAGGCGATCGGGAGGAAAAGGATGAGGGAGGCGCCGTTCGGGTCGGTCAGCAACGATATCGCCATCGAGCCGGCCAGCAGCAGACCCAGCACGAACACCGGGCGGCGACGGCGGAGCGCCACGGCGAGTACCACGCCCGCTACCACGAGCAGGGTCAACGCGCCCGTGAACGGTACGGGCCGGTAGACGACGAGACCAGACCCGGCCTCATCCTGGAGCAAGCTTTTCCTGATGGTCCCGTACACGATCAGCCCGAGCCCGGCGGCAACGACCCAATCGATTGCGGTCCAATGCCTGGGCCGGAGCCGCTTGGTCAGCGGAGGGCGAGGGGACGTGGTGCGCACCTTACTACCGTAACCTGCGAAATCGTCCAGGACGTCATCCGACAGGCGTACGCCGCCCAGGCGATGGGACGAACCTTCCGCACCGGAACGGCCAGCCGAAGGTCACTCCGCAAGGCGATGACGGTGCGGCGCCCGTTACGACACAGTATCAGCATGCCAGACACACACCCCCCTGCCTCGAGCGCGGCCGGCAACCCGGCCACGGCGGCCGGCGACCCAGCCGGCGTCATCGAGACCAGGGCTCTAACGAAGGTATATCCCGGTAAGACGCCGGTTACCGCGCTGGACAGCCTGACGGTCAGCGTGGCACCCGGCGTCACCGGCCTGGTCGGCGCCAACGGCGCGGGCAAGTCCACTTTGATAAAGATCCTGCTCGGCCTCATCCCGCCCACCAAAGGGCAGGCCCAGGTTCTCGGTCACGACACCACCGCCGAAGGCGAACGGATCAGGACGCTGCTCGGTTACATGCCCGAGCACGACTGCCTGCCGCCCGACGTGACCGCGACCGAGCTTGTCACCCATCTCGGCCGCATGTCCGGTTTGCCGCCCACCGTGGCGAAGGAGCGCGCGGCCGAATCGCTGCGGCATGTTGGATTGCACGAAGAGCGGTACCGCCTTATCGGCACCTACTCGACCGGCATGAAGCAACGGGTCAAGCTGGCCCAGGCGCTGGTCGGCGACCCCCGTTTGCTGCTGCTTGACGAGCCGACCAACGGCCTGGACCCGGCCGGGCGCAACGCCATGCTCGAACTGATCGCCAGGATCGGGTCCGAGTTCGGCATTTCGATAGTGGTCGCCTCCCACCTGCTGGGGGAGATCGAGCGGATCTGCGACCATCTGGTGGCCATCGAGGCCGGACGCCTGCTCCGCGCCGACTCCATCACCAGCTTCACCCAGGCCAGCGAGGTGCTGGCGGTCGAGGTCGAAGAAGGCCTGGCGCAACTGGCCGAGGAACTGGCCCGCCACGGTCTGGCCGCCACCCTGCGGCAGCGGACGCTGCTGGTACCGCTTGACGGAGATGAGACCTACGACACCGTCCGGGATTGCGTCGCCACGCTGAAACTCCCGCTGAGCCGCCTGGAACAGCGCCGCCACCAGGTCGAGGAACTTTTCCGCGACGAAAACGAGGGGGCCGTCAATGCCTGAGCAAGCCGCCGGGGTCATCCACGACCTCGGCTATCGCAGCTACGACGGTCCGCGGCTGGGCCGCGCGCAGATCGTCCGCGCACTGACTTTGCACAGCTTCCGATCCGCGTGGGGGATCGGCCGCGGGGTGAAGGCCAAGATCGTGCCGATCCTCGCGTTCATCGTCATGTGCCTGCCGGGCTTCGTGAACGCGTTCGCGGTGAACCGCGGCAACGCGCGGCTGTTTGGTTACGATGTGTACACGCCGCAGCTGCGTGTGCTGGTTGTTACCATATTCCTCGCCGCGCAGGCGCCGGAGCTGGTGTCGAGGGACCTGCGCAGCCGGGTGCTGCCGCTGTATTTCAGCAGGCCGCTGCGCCGGGGCGACTACCCGCTGGCCAAGTACATCGCGCTCACCGCGGCGTTGCTCATCCTGATCGAGATACCGCTGCTGATCTTGTACGTGGGCACGATCGCGTCGGCCAAGAACAGCCACGGAGTCTGGGAGGAAACGAGGGCGCTCATCCCCGGCCTCGGCCTGGGTGTGCTGTGGGCGGTGCTGATGGCGGCCATCGCGCTGGTGCTGGCGTCGTTCACCGGCCGGCGTGCCTACGCCACCGGGATCGTCGCGATCACATGCTTCCTCCTCTGGACACTGTCGGAACTGCTGATCAACGCCGAGGGCGGGCTAACGGCCACCACGACGGCCGCCCGGATCGTCGGCGTGTTCAGTCCCTTCACCGTCATCGACGGGGTCCGCATCTGGCTCGGGGGCACGAACCAGGGGCTGGACCCGACGAACCTAGGCCACTTCGGCCCGCTTTACGGCGTCGTCGCGGTCGTCATGCTCGCGGCCAGCCTCGGGGGCCTGGCCGCGAGGTACCGGAAAGCGAGTCAGGCATGACCATCGAATTTCGCAATGTCTCCCGCTGGTACGGCAACGTGGTGGCGGTCAACGACATCACGATGTCGATCGGCCCCGGGGTAACTGGCTTGCTCGGTCCCAACGGCGCCGGGAAGTCAACGATCATGCACATGATCGCGGGCTTCCTGCCGCCATCCCGGGGTGAGCTGACCATCGGAACCGCCTCCACCGAGCAGCGCCCTTCGTGGCGAAATCCCGAAATATACCGATCAGTCGCCCTCGTCCCGGAGCGCGACTCGGTATACGCCTTCCTGACCGGCGAACAGTTCGTCACGGCGACCGCCAGGCTGCATGAACTGGCCGACGCCGACGGCGCGGCGAAACGGGCGATCGCCCTGCTCGACATGACCGACGCGGCAGGTCGCAATATCTCCACGTACTCCAAGGGCATGCGGCAGCGGATCAAGGTGGCGGCCGCGCTCGTGCACGACCCGCAGGTCCTGCTGCTGGACGAGCCGTTCAACGGGATGGACCCACGGCAGCGCCTGCACATGATGGACCTGCTCGACAAGCTCGGCTCCGAAGGCCGCGTCATCGTGTTCAGCTCGCACATCCTGGAAGAGGTGGAGCGGCTGTCGGGAACGATCCAGGTGGTGGTGGCGGGCCGTCTGGCCGCCTCCGGTGACTTCCGGGCCATCCGGCGGCTGATGACGAGCAGGCCACACGTGTTCATGGTGCGCTCGTCCGACGACCGGCGGCTCGGCGCCACGCTGATCGGCCGCCCGGCGGTGACCGGCGTGGAACTGACCAGGAACGGGCTTCAGGTCCAGGCGTCGGACTTCGGCGCGTTCTGCGCGGATATCGCGGTGCTGGCCAGGGACAACGGCATCCGCCTACGCGAGTTGCTGCCAACCGACGAATCGCTGGAAAGCGTCTTCGCCTACCTGATCGCTGACTAAGAGGGGCTCAGCCAAATGTCCAACGTCTTCAACCCCACGGTCGCGTGGATTACGCTGCGGGCCACGCTGAGCCGCAAGCGTGCATTGCTGTTCGCGCTGCCAGCGGTGATCTTGATTCTGGTCACGGTCGCGCTCAAGGCGTCGCATCCACCGTCGCGGCACTGGCCGAGCGTCGTGCTCGGAACCTTCGGATTCACGGTTCTGCTGCCGCTCACCGCGCTGATAATAGGCACCAGCGTGCTTGGCGCCGAGATCGATGACGGCAGCATCGTGCACCTGCTGGCCACGCCGGTCCGCCGGCTGTCGGTGATCATGACGAAGTTCAGCGTCGCCACCGTGCTGACGATATTCTTCGCCGCGGTTCCAGAGCTGATCGCGGCGCTGATCTCCGGCGGCGGCGACACGCCGGACAAGAACGTCATCCAGCCCAACGGGTTCGTGCAACACATCCCGGGCACCCCGATCAACAGCACCAGTTTCGCCGTGGGGCTGTTCGTCGGCGCCCTGGTCGGCGCGGTCATCTACAACGCGCTGTTCGTCATGGTGTCGGTGGCCACCACCCGGGCGATCGCGGTCGGGCTGCTGTACGTGCTGATCTGGGAGAGTCTGCTCAGCAACTTCGTCAGCGGCGCGCGGCTGCTGTCCGTCAGTCACTACTCGCTGGGCGTGGCGAACGGCTTCGTCAACGACGCGGGCCTGAACGCCAGCCTCAACGTGGCCACCAGCGTGGTGATGGGCGCCATCGTCACGGTGGCCGCACTGGTCCTCGCCGTGAACCTGCTGCGCAGCTTCACTCTCAAGGGCGACCCGGCCTAAAACCTTTAACCCCCTTTCGAAACGAACGGACTGTGGTGCTTCCCAGCGGGAGAAACCACAGTCCGTTCGTTTTGATGCGCTCTTAAAAGATCTTCAGTGCGATTCGCCGGGCGGTAGTTCACCGGCCGCATCGTCGGAGCCGGCGCCGACCGCGGCATGCTCCTCACCGTGGCCGTTGGCGTGTCCGTTCGGCGCCTCGACGGTCTCGGTGAACGCGGAGTTCGCGCGGGCCCGCAGCCATCCCAGCGCACCACGGCCGGCCGGTGCGGGGATCCCGTTGACATCCTCGGAGCCAGCCCGGGGAAGGGCAGGTACCGGCTTCTTCGCCGCCGCCACAGCCCGCGCCTCCACCGAGAGCGGACGGTGCATCTCGAGGAACTCGCCGTGGGGAAGCTGCCGGATGATGCCCGACTCGAAGCCGTGCGACAGTTCCTCCGCGGCCTTGCGCTGCAGGCCGAGGCAGATCCGGCGGGTCGCGTAGAACGCGAACGCGGGTCCGACGAAGATCAGCACCCGGGAGATCCAGGTGATCGTGTACAGCGGGATCGACAGTTTGTCGGCGAGGACGTCGTTCGCGCCCTCCGCCCACAGCACACCGTAGAACGTCACCGCCGCCACACCGGTCGCTGTCCTGATCGGCGCGTTGCGCGGGCGGTCGTTGAGGTGATGGTAGGACTGGTCGCCGGTGGCCCATCGCTCGAACCACGGCCAGAACGTCGCGCCGCCGAGGATGATCGTCAGCGGCAGCGCGAACGGGATCAGCACCGACAAAGTCAGCGTGTGGCCGAGGAAGTTGATCTCCCAGGCCGGCATCATGCGCAGGGCGCCTTCCAGGATGCCCATGTACCAGTCGGGCTGGGAGGCGGACGAGATGGCGACCGGTGAGTACGGCCCGTACAGCCAGATCGGGTTGATCTGCGCGAAGGTGGCCAGCAGCGCCAGCGCGGCGAAGATGAAGAAGAACCACGCCGTGCCCTTGGCCAGGAAGTACGGGTAGAACGGCTGCCCGGCCACGTTCTTCTCGGTCTTGCCGAGACCCGGCATCTGGGTGTGCTTCTGATGCACCATGATGAACAGGTGCGCCGTGACCAGGGCCAGGATCAGCCCGGGAATGAGCAGCACGTGGATGATGTACATCCGGGGCACGATGTCGTGCCCGGGGAAGGGACCGCCGAAGAGGAAGTACGCGGCGTAGGTGCCGATGATCGGGATGCCCTGCAGGACGCCCTCGAAGATGCGCAGGCCAGCGCCGGAAAGCTGGTCGTCTGGCAACGAGTAGCCGAACAGGCCCTCGATCAGGCCCAGCGAGAACAGCACGATGCCGATCAGCCAGTTGACCTCGCGCGGCTTGCGGTACGCGCCGGTGAAGAAGATGCGCAGCATGTGCGCGGTGATGGCCACCATGAACAGGTCCGCGGCCCAGTGGTGGATCTGCCTGAGCAGCAGGCCGCCACGGACGTCAAAGGAGATCCTGAGCGTGGACTGGAAGGCCTCGCTCATCCGGACGCCGTTCAGCTTCGTATACGTGCCGTGATAGACGACTTCGTTCATCGACGGCACGAAGAACAGGGACAGGAACGTCCCGGTCAGCAGCAGGATGACAAACGACCACAGGGCGATCTCGCCCAGCAGGAACGACCAGTGGTCAGGAAAGACCTTCCGCATGAGCACGCGCATGCCGCGCGCCGCGTGGAACCTGTCGTCCGTCCACCCGGCAATGCCGGTCAGTGCCTTGGGGGTCTCTACCTCGCTCATCCGCGCTCCCAGAAGCTCGGGCCGACCGGCTGGGTGAAGTCGCTCTTGGCGACCAGGTACCCGTCGGAATTGACGGCCAGCGGAAGCTGCGGCAGGGGACGTGCCGCAGGCCCGAAGATGACGTTCGCGCCGTTCGCCGCGTCGAAGGTCGACTGGTGGCACGGGCACAGGATGTGGTGCGTGGTCTGCTCATACAGCGCGACCGGGCAGCCAACGTGGGTGCAGATCTTGGAGTACGCGACGATGGTGTTGTCCACCGTCCAGTTCATCGTGCTGACCAGAGTCCCGCCGTTGTACGTGGTCGGAATGTGAAGCTCGCCAGGACGGAGCTTGATCAGGATGACGGCGGCCTTGGCCATCTCGTCCTGGTTGTCCTGGTAGCCCTCCGGCGCGATGGTGATCATCGACCCCGGCACGCTGAACTCGGCCGGGGTGAGCGGCTGGTTGGTGCCATAGACCAGCAACCGCCGTCCCGGCGACCAGACCGTGTGCCGCAGCGACGTGCCCGGCAGCGGGCCCAGGTCGCGCAGCAGCACGACCGGCGCCGCGGCCAGCGGGAGCGTGGCCAGCATCAGCGTGCGGCGGACCAGCGGCCGCTTGGTGAACTGGCTGGTGACCGCGCCTTCCTCGAAGTACTCCTGGAAGGCTTGCCGGTCCTTGTCATCGGATCGCGGCGCGTGCCGCTCTTCGACGGTCTCCACGTCCGGCATGAGGTTCCGGACCCAGATCAGCGCGCCGAAGCCCAGCCCGAGGAGCACCACCGACAGCGAAATGCCCAAGGCCAGGTTGGAGCGCAGCGTGGCGTCCACGGAGTGGACCTCGAGGCCGACGTACGCCGCGATGAAGCCGCAGCCGGCCAGGAAGGCGATGATGAACGACAGGGCCACCACCCGCTCGGCCCGCTTGGCGCGCGCCATGTCGGGCGGATCGGTCGGCAGCTTTCCCTCGAAATGCTCGGCTTCGTCCGATTCGTCGCTGCGTCGTCCCACGTCACCACGGCCGTCACCGCGGGCATGCCCGTTTCCGGCCCGGGATCCGTCGCCGAGCAGCCCGCCGGGCGGGGGAGTGCCGATCACCCGCCGCGGGGGAACCGGGCCTTCCGTCTCTTCCATGTCGCTCATCAGTCCCCAGGCTCGTGAATCTCAGCGGTGGTGTCACCGGTCTGTGAAGTGTCCGTCGCCGCGGAGTCCCGGCGCTTGGCGGTGATCCACATGGCGATCAGCACCAAGAAGACCATGCCGCCGAGCCAGATCACCAGGCCCTCGGTCACCGGCCCGGTCCGCCCGAGGGAGAATCCGCCGGGGTTGGGCTCGGACCGGGTCTGCGTGATGAAGGCGATGATGTCACGCTTGGCCTGCGGGCTGAGCGTGCCGTCGGAGAACACCGGCATCGCCTCGGGACCGGTCAGCATCGCCTCGTAGATCTGCGTCGGCGAGGCCTAGTTCAGCGCCGGTGCGTACTTGCCGTAGGTCAGGGCGCCACCGGACAGGCCGGCGTTGTGGCACTGCCCGCAGTTCGCGTTGAACAGCTGCGAGCCCACCCCGGGGTCCGCCCCCGAGGAGTTCACCTGCTGCTCGGAGGGGATCGCCGGGCCGCCGCCCAGCGAGGCGATGTAGTCAGCGATGGCCTCGATCTGCTGCTCGGTGAACCGCACCGGCTTCTTCGGCGCTTCCGCCTCGGGGCCGCCGCTGAGCGGCATGCGGCCGGTCGACATCTGGAAGTCGACGGACGCCGCGCCGGCGCCGATCAGGCTCGGGGCGATGCCTGGTTGGCCCTGCGCTTGCTGGCCGTGACAGGTCGAGCAGTTTGCCCTGAACAGTTGCTCGCCCTCGGCGATGCCCTGCTGCGACTGATTCGGCGCCGCCGACGCGCCACCGTGTCCGGTGATCGCCGCGTACAGCGCGGCCACGAGGGCCAGCCCGAGCAGCAGGGCCGCGTAGCCGGCTGCCGGGCGCCTCCGCCGGGCGATGATCCAGCTCAACTCGCTGTCCCCTACTCGATTAGTGGATGAGGTAAATGGCGGTGAACAGCCCGATCCACACGACGTCGACGAAATGCCAGTAATAGGACACGACGATCGCGCTGACCTGCTGCTCGTGTGTGAACCGCTTCGCCGCGTAGGTGCGGCCAAGCAGGAAGAGGAAGGCGATGAGGCCGCCCGCGACATGCAGCCCGTGGAAACCGGTGGGCAGGTAGAACACCGAGCCGTAGGCGCTCGAACCCAGGGTGAGGTGCTCCTTGTGGATCAGGCTCAGGTACTCGTAGCCCTGCCCGAGGTCGAAGTACAGGCCCATGAAGAAGGTGAGCACGTACCACTCGCGCAGGCCCCAGCTCATCGGGTGCAGCAACGACCGGGTACGCCTGATCTGGCCACGCTCGACCGCGAACACGCCCATCTGGCAGGTGACGCTGGACAACAGCAGGACTGTGGTGTTCGTCGACCCGAGCGCGATGTTCAGATGCGCTCCCGGCCACGGCAAGCCCTGGCCCTTGTCCACCGATCTGACCGTGAAGTACATCGCGAAGAGCGCCGCGAAGAACATCAGCTCGGAGGACAGCCAGACGATAGTCCCGACGCTGACCAGATTTGGTCTGCTCGCCGGTGAACGAGGGGTCGTCTCCACTGATGCTGTCGCCACGTGGCCATTATTACGACACCGCGTAGGGGATCGCTACTTGACCCCCTCGAAAGCCCCTCCGCTCGGCCCCGCGCGCCGCCGGCTCGCCCTCCGGGGAACCGATAGCATGCAACTCATGAAAGTCGTTGTGTACAGCCACGACGCTGACGTGCGCGCGCAGATCAAGCTCGCCATCGGCCGTCGCCCAGCTGCGGACGTGCCGGAAGTCAAGGTGATAGAGGTCGCCACGGAGCCGGCGCTGTTCCGCCTGCTCGACGCGGGCGGGGTGGACGTGATGGTGCTCGACGGCGAGGCGCAGCCGGCCGGCGGCATGGGCGTGTGCCGGCAGGCCAAGGACGAGATCTACAACTGTCCGCCGGTGCTGCTGGTGGTCGGCCGGGCCGACGACGGATGGCTCGCCACCTGGTCCCGCGCCGACGCCGTGATCAGCCACCCCATTGACCCTATTTCCCTGGCGCGCGAACTGGCCGCTCTCATGCGGGCCCGCGCCGCGGTAGCTAGATCTCAGTAATGGATAACAGAACGACCTGGCCTGCTCTTCTGGGCGCCCTTACCCGGGGCGAGTCGCTGACCGCCGACGAGGCCGAGTGGGCCATGAGCGAGATCATGGACGGGGCGGCGACGTCCGCGCAGATAGCGGGCTTCGCGGTCGCGCTCCGGATGAAGGGGACCTCGGTCGCTGAGATGTCCGGGCTGGCCCGGGCGATGCTGGCGCACGCGACACCGTTCCACTCTCCCGGCCACGTGGTCGACCTGGTCGGCACCGGTGGCGACGCGGCTCACACGGTGAACGTGTCGACCATGGCCACGATCGTCGCGGCGGCGGCCGGCGCGCGGATGGTCAAGCACGGCAACCGGGCCGCGTCCTCGGCGTGCGGAGCGGCCGACGTGCTGGAGGCGCTCGGCGTGGTGATCGACCTGCCGCCCGCCGCGTCCGCGTCACTGGCCGCCGACCTGGGGATCGCGTTCCTGTTCGCGCCGCTCTATCACCCGGCGCTGCGGCATGCCGGGCCGACGCGCAGCGAGCTTGGCGTCCCGACGGTGTTCAACTCCCTGGGGCCGCTGGCGAATCCGGCCAGGCCTTCGTCGCTGGCCGTGGGGGTGGCGGACCCGCGGATGGGCTCGGTGATCGCGGGCGTGCTGGCCGAACGGGGCTGCTCCGCCCTGGTGTTCCGTGGTCTTGACGGCTTGGACGAGCTGACCACGACCGGTCCGTCCACCGTCTGGGTGGTACACGGGGGAGAGGTGGCCGAGACCAGCTTCTCGCCCTCGGCGCTCGGGCTTCCGCCGGCCTCGGTCGAGGATCTGCGTGGCGGTGACGCCGCTCATAACGCGACGGTGGTCCGGTCCGTGCTGTCCGGTGCGGCCGGTCCGGTACGGGACATAGTGCTGCTGAACGCGGCCGCCGCCCTGGCCGCCGCGGCCGGCGTCGCCGGTGTGGCCGCCCCTGAGGCGCTGGTATCCGCCTTGACCGACGGCTTCTCCCGTGCCGCTGAAGCCGTCGATTCGGGCGCCGCCAGCGCCCTGCTGGACCGCTGGATCGCCACCAGCCAATCCAGAACCACCTCCCCCTAACCCCGCCCGCCCCGTTTCCCGTCCGGGGCTGGTTCCCCGCCCGCCCCGGTTCCCTTCCGGGCTGGTTCCCCGCCCGGGCTGGTTCCCCGTCCGGGCTGGTTCCCCGTCCGGGCTGGTTCCCCGTCTAAGGCCGGCTCCCCCCAAACCCGACATTTCACGATTTGTGCCTGCCGGGTGCGCGCAGCCGCCACCACGGGCCGGTAGCATTTACGGCATCCGACGCGAAACGGACGCTTGCTCGCTCACGTATGCGGAAAATAAGGGCCACGTGGAAGAAAGGGCGCCGGTTTCCGGCGCCTTTCTTTCCATGAGGCTCCGAAATTCCACGGGAGCGGCCAGTCAAATGCCTGCGACACTACAATAAATGGTACAAATCGGCCAAGCGGCATAGGGGTGCGCCCGGGGGGAAGCCCGGATTGGGCAGGGCGCGGCAGACGGACGGGGTCCGGGTCAGGCGGGGGTCCGGGGCAGGCGGACGCGGGCGCGGCGGGCGGACGCGGGCCGGGTCAGGCGCCGGGCTCTAGGCCGAGGGAGAACGCGGCTTCGAGGTCGTGGCGGCTGTAGGTGCGGAAGGCGATGTGCGTTTCGGTGTGGGTGACACCCGACAGCTTGTTCAGGTGGCCGGGGATGACGTCGGCCAGCTCCTCGTGGGCCCGGACCCTGACCAGCGCGATCAGATTGAAGTCGCCGGTCACCGAGTACACCTCGCTGACCTCGGGAATCTGGGCGATCTGCTCGGCGACCTCGGGGATGCGGTCAATTTCCGTCTGCACCAGGACGATCGCGGTGACCACTGGATACCTCCCCGGTTGATAGGCCGTCACTGCTGGCTGGCGCCTACGGTAGCAGTACCCCCGCCGTCAGGCAGCCGGGGATGTAAGGATGACATCGGGCCAGGTCCGGAGCTCTCCCAGCGTCCGCACGCCTTGGCGTGCCAGCAGGGCGATGAGCGACGCCAGGACGTCGGCGGTGGCCCGCGCGTCCGCGAGCGCGCGGTGAGTCGGCGGTGTCCGGGCGCCGAAGAACGTGGCCAGCGTGCCCAGCTTGCAGTCTGGTACCTGTTCCGGGTCCACCAGCTGCCTGGCCAGCCCAACGGTGTCGAGGACGGTGAAGGCCGGCCAGGCCAGCCCGCACTGGTCGCAGGCGGCAGCCAGGAAGCCGAGATCGAACGGGGCATTGTGCGCTACCAGCACACATCCGTCGGCGAAGCGCAGCAAGCTGGGCAGGACCGCCGCGACGCGCGGCGCCGCCGCCAGCAGCCAGTCTGAGATGCCGGTGAGCTCCTTGATGGTTTCCGGTACGGATGTGCCGGGGTTGACCAGCGACGCGAACTCTCCCCGCCGTATCCCGTCACGAACCCGGACCGCGCCGATCTCGGCGATCGCCGCCTCACCCGGCGACCACCCCGTGGTCTCCAGGTCCACCACGACGAACTCGATATCGGCCAGGGGCACGTCACACGGTGCCGGTACGGTCACAGTCGGACTCACGACGATCACGTTAGACGTGCCCTCTGACATTTTCGGTGCTGAACGGGGGCGCCAGGGGCGCCAGGGGCGCCAGGGGCGCCAGGGGCGCCGAACGGGACCGTCAAATTGTCAGACCCCCTCGCTACGGTGTGCCTGAGACATTCACGGAGCGTGAGGAGGACAGAAATGGCGAGAAACCACGATCGGGCTGACGTGCGCGACATCCCGTGCCAGGATTGCGTGGTCGCCGTGCTGGCGCCGCATGGCGCGGCCAAGCACTTGGGGCCCGAGGAGTTGCGAGCGCTGAGGGTTCTGGCGGACGCGGGTATGATCGCCCCGCTGCGCGCCAACGCGACGCCGGGACCGAGGACTTCCAGATCTGCCCGTTCGTCCAGGACATGGGTGTTCCCAGCTACGAGGGCGTCGTGATTGTACTGCATAGGCCGTCATTTAACCGATAAACGCCGACACCGTAATAAAGTGGTTGGAGTTACGCGAATCGGTTGAAGCGTCATATGGCGTTCATTACGCTTGCTCCAGTTCTTAACCAGGGGTTCCGTCCCCTCGGACCTCTGTCTGACTGGTCGGTGCCAGGGCCTTGGAGTGGGCCGGGCGCGTTTTACGCGCGAGGGACCAAGGGAGCGTGGTGGGTACGTGGGTACGCGCCTGACGGGCAACGGATTCCGGTTGCGCCGCGGCTTGGCACTCGCGATTGCGCTGGTGACGGCGGGCGGCCTTGCCGTTGTCGCGATCGGTGCCAGCGCTGCTCCTGCGCCGACGGTCGCCCAGGTCCAGGCCAAGGTGAACCAGCTGACTACGCAATTCAACAAGGTGTCTGAGCAACTCGACCAGGCCGACGAACAGCTCTCCGCGGCCCAGCGTCAGCTGAAGCAGGTCACCGCCAGGTGGCAGCATGCCAACGCGCAGTTCGAGGCGGCGCGTACCGGGGTGGCTGAGATCGCGGCCTCGGCTTACGAGGACGCCGGCTCCACCTCGATCGCCGGCGTGCTCAGCTCCGACAATCCGGAGGCCATCCTGCAGCAGGGAGCGCTCCTGTTGCAGTTGTCCGCCACCCACGACGCTCAGACCCAGCAGCTGCTCTCCGACGCCAGCCAGCTTGCTGGCGTGCAGCAGGAGATGCAGCGCACCGAAAACGGGATCGCGTCGATCAAGAGCCAGCTCACCGACCGCAAGAGTTCGCTGAAGAAGCTCATCTCGACCGAGCAGGCCACGCTGGATGGCCTGACCGTTCCGCAGCAACAGCAGGTGGCCAACACGACCATCGGCGCGGGCGGCAGCGGCAATACCAGCAACACCACCACTAAGCAGCCCTATACCGGTCCGACCGGTACCCAGGCCGACGCCGCCGTGGCCTTCGCTTATGCCCAGCTCGGCTGCCCGTACGTCTACGGCGGCACCGGGCCGTGCCCGGACGGGTATGACTGCTCCGGGCTGGTCCAGGCCGCCTGGGCGCACGCCGGGCTCGGGATTCAGCGCGACACGTTCGAGCAGTGGGCGACGTTGGCGCACATCTCCTCGACCGCGATCGAGCCCGGAGATCTGCTGTACTACGCAGGCCAGAGTCACGTCGCGATGTATGTCGGCGGCGGGATGATCATCGACGCACCTATCCCGGGCCAGGTGGTCGAGAAGATACCGATGAACAGCGAATGGTACGCCCAGAACTTCGACGGCGCGGTACGCCCCTGAAAACGACTACTTGAGGGTCGCAGCCAGGTTGGTCACGGCGGCCCGGGCTTCGGCGAGCGAGCGTTCTGCCCGCGGCTTGAGGCTGGCCATGGCGGGGACGAACCCGGCCACGGTCCATTCAGCGCTGATGACGTGAATGTCCGACTCGGGCACCCCGTGCTTGCGGAAATAGGCGCGCAGGTAGGGCACCTGGAAGTCCTGGCCTTCCCCCGGCGTACCCGGGCCGTAGGCGCCGCCGCGCGCCGCGACCACCACGACCTGCGTCTGGCTCAGCAGGCTGTCCCCGGTGTCCAGGTCGGTGAACGCGCCGGGAAAGGTGACCCGGTCGATCCACGCCTTCAGCGAGGCCGGCACCGATAGGTTGTACATGGAGGCGCCGATCAGCACGATATGGGCGGCGCGCACCTCGGCGATCAGCGGAAGAGTCAGTGCCCATTGCCGTTCTTCGGCGAGGCTCTCCGTCAGCGCGGCCACCTTGTCCAGCGCGACCAGGCCCTGCCGCTCCAGCCGCCGTCCGAGTTGGCAGTGGGCCGTGTCCACCAGCGGCACTGGCTGGGCGGCTAGGTCCCGGTACCGGTATCCAGCGCAGCCGTGCCGGGACCGCCAGGTCTGCGCGAACAGTGCGGTCAGCTCCCTGGTGACCGACTCCCCGGAACGGTTGGCGCTCGAATCGAGGTGCAGCAATGTTGTCACGGGGTTCTCCTTGTCCCTTTCGTTACGCGACATCCGTCATAGGTAGTGACGGTGCCGGGCACGGAAAGGGGACCAGTGGACGAGCGTGACAGGCTCGCGGAGCGTTTTGAGGAGCAGCGCGGGCAGTTGCGCGCGGTCGCCTACCGGATGCTCGGGTCACACAGCGAAGCTGAAGACGCCGTGCAGGAGGCGTGGCTGCGGCTGGCCAGGATCGACCCCGCTCAGCTCGACAACCTGCCCGCCTGGCTGCGGGTCGTGGTCACCCGCATCTGCCTCGACATGCTGCGCTCGCGCAGCGCGCGATACGAGGATCTGAGAGACCAGTTGCCTGACGACTCCGTGCCTGCCGATGCCCGTGCGGTGCCAGGTGGCGCTGCCCGCCGGAGCACCGACCCCGAGGAGGAGGCGCTGCTAGCCGACTCGGTAAGCCGCGCCCTGCTAGTGGTGCTGGACACCCTGGACCCGGCCGAACGTGTCGCGTTCGTCCTGCACGACATGTTCGCCGTCCCGTTCGCCCAGATCGCGCCGATCGTCGAGCGCACCCCGGCGGCCACCAAGAAACTGGCCAGCCGCGCGCGGCAGAAGGTGCAGGGCACGCCGACGGTCCCGGCAGCTCTTCTCGCCCGGCAACGGCGGGTCGTGTCCGCGTTCCTGGAAGCTGCCCGGGCCGGGGATCTCGCCGGGGTGCTCGGCGTGCTGGCCCCCGACGTGGTGAGCCGCGCCGACGCAGCCGCCCGGCCTCCGGGCACGCCCGCCGTCGTCCGTGGCGCACGTGCCGTGGCGGAAGGCACGGTGCTGTTTGCCGCCAGGTCGCGGCTCGCCGAACTGGCGCTGGTCAACGGGACGGTGGGACTGATCGTTGCGCCGGGCGGCCGACTGTGGCTCGCCCTCACTTTCACCGTCGAAGGCGACAAGATCACCGAATACACCGTGATCGCCGCTCCCGAGCACCTGAGTCAGCTCTCCCTGGCGGTCCTTTCATGACAGCTCCGCCAGCTGGGTGGAGCGCATCCGGATTGCCGCACTCGCCTGTTCTTTCCACCGCTCGACGTCCACGCCGGTCACCAGGAGCCACAGGCAGAGCGATCCTTCAGCGAGAATCGTCGGCAGCCCGTTCCAGGGAACCAGATGGGCGGCAACCCCTGGTGCGAGATAGCCCGTGAAGCCGGAAATCAGGTAGTTCAGGGCGTCGATCGCCAGCAGGACGCCGATGGCCCTGGGCAGGAACGTCGACTTGTACACCAGGTAGGCGACGCAGATGAAGTCGAAGCCGTAGAGCACCCCATAGAGGCTGTAGTCGAACGTCGACAGCTCGCCGGGCAGGTACGCCAGCGCGTGCAGCTGCGCCGGCGGAAGGGCGTTCGTATAGTGACTGCTACCCAGGAGGACCGACGGTGTGGCGTCGTTGAGAATGCCAGCGGCCTCAACGGAGGTCGCGACCACGCTGAAAAGCACATCCAGCAGCGCAAGCCTTCGGTTCACCACTTTGAGCAGGTCATAGAAGATGACCGCCATCGGGATATTGGTCAAGATGACCACGACGTGCGCTGCCAGGCCGAGCCGGTACAGCAGCTCGTGGGTCTGGATGTTGTGGGCCGTGGTTGCCATATCGGGCACGGTCAATATGGCGGGAACCACGCCGAGGGCGAAGGCGCCGAGGATGATGTTGATCAGGTACAGGGCGCCGGCTGTCCTGGCCAGCTGGCGCGGCGAGGTGTCCGTGATGAGATCCATCAATGACTTTCCTTAACTGGGGTTGATGACGCTGGCGTCGACTGCAGGGTGAGGACCTCGTGACCGCGCAGCGCCTCGAGAAATGGCTGGAAGCTGCCGGTGACCAGACAGCGAACGATCGGACCGTCGGCGTATACCTCGCTGACACCGGACGCCCGCTCGATCTGCCGCACCGGTGGCGTGCCAGCAAAACTGACTTCGACCCGTTGGACCGGATATCTCGCGACCATGCTCAGGAGCCTAGGAAGCACGCGGCGCGCCGCCATCAGTGGAACCACTGAGCCGGTACTGAGCGGGCGGCATCACCGGCGTAGTACGTTCGGTCCGTGCCCAGATCCGCCAACCGGCCGGGCAGTCTGCCCGCCGAGGTGACGAGTTTCATCGGCCGCCGCCACGAACTGACCGAAGCCAGGAAGAAGCTGGCGGCCGCACGCCTGGTCAGCCTGGTCGGGCCGGGCGGCGTTGGTAAGACCCGCCTTGCGATCCGCATCGCGACCGACCTCGGACGCGGCTTCCCGGCCGGCGCCTGGATGGTCGATCTCGCCGAACTCCAGGATCCGGCGCTAGTCGGCAACGCCGTCATGGCCGCCCTCGACCTCCGCGATCAGGCCGGGACCGATCCGCTGGTCCTGCTGCGTTCGTACCTCAAGGACAAGGAGCTACTGCTGGTACTCGACAACTGCGAGCACCTGCTCGAAGCGGCCGCTGTGCTCGTCAGTGAGCTGATCAGGGCGGCGCCGGGAGTCCGCGTGATCGCGACCAGCCGCGAGCCGCTCTCGGTGACGGGGGAGCACGTGCTCCCCGTTCCGCCGCTCGAGCTGCCCGCCGCGGCCGGTGCCGCGGCCGGAGGCCCAGGCCAATTCAGCGCCGCGGCCGGAGGCCCAGGCAAATTCAGCGCCGCCGAGACGCTCGCCCAGCTGCGCCAGAACGAGGCCGTCATGCTCTTCATCGAACGGGCGGCGGCGGCATCGGGAAACTTCGAACTGACCGCCGCCAACCAGGCGGCGGTGGTCGACCTGTGCCGCCGCCTGGACGGGCTGCCGCTGGCCATCGAGCTGGCGGCGGTCCGGACGCGCGCGCTGGGGCCCGAGCAGATCCGTGACCGCCTGAGCGACCGGTTCGGCCTGCTCACCGGCGGAAGCCGCGCCGCGCTGCCACGCCACCAGACGCTGCGCACCACCATTGAATGGAGCTACGACCTGCTGACGTCGGCCGAGCGGACGCTGCTGAGGCGGCTGTGCGTGTTCGCGGGCCGGTTCACGCTGGACGACGTCGAGCCGGTGTGCTGCGACGGCGATGTGCCGGCGGCGCGGGCGCTGGACCTGCTGTCGTCGCTGATCGACAAATCGCTGGTGACCAAGCAGGACACCCCTCGTACCGCTTGCTACCGGCTGCACGAGACGATGCGGGAATACGCGCGTCTCAGGCTGCGGGAGGCGGCCGAGGACGTGGTCGAACTGCGCTGCGCCGACTACTACCTGTCGCGGTGTGCGCGCTTCGCTATGGAGGGACGGTACCGGCTGCTCGAGTGGCTGGCATGGATGGAGCTGGAGATCGACAACATCCGGGCCGTCCTCCGGCGGTGCGCGGACCACGGGGACTCGCAGCGCGGCATCGCCCTCGCCAGCAGCCTGATCTACTACTGGATCACTCGCGCGACGGCTGAAGGCGTGCGGTGGCTCGACAAGTTGCTCCCTGAGGCGGCCGAACCCGCCGCGCCCCCATGGACATACTTCGTCCGTGGCTTCCTCGCCGTGCTACAGAACGATCCGGCGGCAGCCAGGCCCGCTCTCGAACGCGGAGTGACGGCGGCCCGGGCGACCGGACAGCGAGATGCGCTGTCGCAATCGCTCGCCATGGCGTCGATCGCGGCCAGGATGGCCGGTGACAGCGCGTCCTCGAGGCGGCTGCTCGATGAGGCCCGGGGCATCGCCGACGGCCTGGACGACCTGGGCACCACGCTCATGATCCACCAGGCCCAGGCGCTCAACGGCCTCCTCGACGGCGATCTCGGCGCCGTCAGATCCGCGGCCGTCCTCGGCGCCGGGCTCAGCCGCGAGGCCGGCGACCTGTACAGCCTCGGCATGATGATGTTGAACCAGGGCTTCGCCGCGCTGATGTCCGGAGACCTTCCCGAGGCCGGACAGCGGCTCGCCGAGGGCCTGCGGATCGCCCGCCAGCTGGACGACCGGGTGGCACAGTGCCACTTGATCGGCGGGCTGGGCTGCTGCGCGGCAATGGCGCGCGAGCCGCGGCTGGCCGCGCAGCTGTTCGGGACCATGGAAAACCTCCGCGCCGAAGCGGGAGCCACCCTCAACGCGGGAATGGCTCCGGCGCTGGCGCAGGCCACGGCATCGGTGCGGACGGCGCTCGGCCCAGCGAAATTCGACACCGAATTCAAGGCTGGACAGCGGCTCAGCCGAGATGCCGCGGCGAGGCTCGCGCTCGGTGAAGCCGCCCCTCCGGCAGACGCGACCGCGGGCTCAGCCGCATCCTCAGCTCACGCGAGCGCCGGAGTTCTCGGGCAGCGCGAAACCGATGTCGCGCGCCTGGTGGCCGACGGCCTGAGCAACAAGGAGATCGGCGCGCGGCTGTTCATCTCCCAGCGCACCGTCGAAAGCCACGTCCGCAGCATCATGAACAAGCTCGGCTTCAACTCGCGAACCCAGATCGCCGGATGGATGGTGGCGTCAGATCGCTAGCGGGGGAGGAGAGCACGGCTAAACTCGTCCGGTGCGCCGGACGCTGATCGTCACCAACGACTTCCCGCCTCGCCAGGGCGGCATCCAGGCGTTCGTGCACGCCCTGGCCACCCGCCTTGCCCATGGCACGGTCACCGTCTACGCCCCCAAGTGGCAGGGCGCGGCCGAATTCGACGCGGCGCAGCCGTTCCCGGTCGTCCGGCATCCCACATCCCTGATGCTGCCGGTCCCCACCGTGGCCGGGCGTGCCGCACGGATCGTACGTGAGCAGGGCATCGAGGTGGTGCTGTTCGGCGCCGCCGCACCGCTGGGTCTCATTACGCCAACGCTGCGCAAGGCCGGGGTGACGAAGGCGGTCGCCCTAACCCACGGCCACGAGGCGGGGTGGGCCGCGTTGCCCGGCGCCCGCACCCTGCTGCGCCGGATCGGGAACGAAGTCGACACGATGACCTACCTGGGCGAGTACTTCCGGGCCAAGCTCGCCCGTGTGCTGGACCCTGACGCCGCCGCGCGCATGGTGCGGCTGGCGCCTGGCGTGGATGTCCGGGAGTTTCACCCCGGAGCGGGCGGCGCCGCGATAAGGCAGCGGCTGAGGCTGGCGGACAACCCGGTCGTGGTGTGCGTTTCCCGCATGGTGCCGCGCAAGGGCCAGGACACGCTGATCAAGGCCTGGCCGAAGGTGCTCACCGAAGTCCCCGGAGCGACGCTGTTGCTGGTTGGCAGCGGCCCGTACCGGAACAGCCTCGAGCGCATGGCCCGCCAGCTCGGAGTCAGCGCGCACGTGGTCTTCACCGGCCCGTTGCCGGGCGCGGAACTCCCCGCCTACTACGACGCCGGCGATGTGTTCGCCATGCCGTGCCGGACCCGGCGCGGCGGGCTGGACGTCGAAGGCCTGGGCATCGTCTACCTGGAGGCGTCCGCGACCGGCCTGCCGGTGATCGGCGGTGACTCCGGCGGCGCTCCCGACGCCATCCTCGACGGGGAGACCGGCTACGTGGTCCGGGGCGGGGACGTGGCGGCGACCGCAAGCAGGATCACCGAGCTGCTCAAAGATCCCGCCAAGGCCAGGGCCATGGGGGAGAAGGGGCTCGCCTGGGTCGACCGGGAGTGGCGCTGGGACCTGGCCGCCGCCCGGCTTACGTCGATCCTCGGCGGCTAAGCACGTCCTAAGCACGTCCTAAGCACGTCCGGAAGCGCCTAAGGCGTCCGTAAGCAGCCAAGATAAGGAATTCCTCCGATGCGGTATGGGGGGTCTTACCGCGAAGCTCAATAGTGACCGGCCAGACGAAGGGCCGGCACATCGAGGAGGAAAACCGATGCACCCGTATCTTTCTCAGGCCATAGCAGCCGAGCGCATCAGGGACGCCCGCGAGCGGGCCGCCTCCGTCCGCGAGGCCCGGCACGCCCAGCACGACCTGCACGACCAGCACGTCCACCACGCCCGGCGTCGGCTGCTCAGGAAGGCCTGACCATGATCACCAGGCTGCTACGGAGGGTCGCCCGCACTATTTCGGACATGAATTACGCCCAGCGCCGGGTCGCCACGCTGATCAGCGCGCCGGACCGCGTGGCTCCCGATCATGCCAAGGCACCCGGCACCTACGCGGAATTCCTGTACCGGACCTCAGGTCTGTTGACGCACGAGCCGTCGGCCGCCCGCCGAGCCCGCGGCCAGCTCGTTCACTAAGCACTCAGGAGTAAAGGGCCTCCACGTCAGCGGCGAAGTCCTTCATCAGCACCGCCCTGCGCAGACCGAGCTTGGCGCTGAGCTGGCCCTTCTCCTGAGTGAAGTCGACATCGAGGATCCCGAACCGCCTGATGGACTCCGCGCGTGACACCGCCTTGTTCGCGTCGTCCACCGCGCCCTGGATGGCCGCGACCAGATCGGGGTCGTCACGCAGCGACGCGATCGACGCCCCGGCGGGCTTGCCGCTCCGTTCCCGCCACAGCCCGAACGCCTCTTCGTCCACCGTGATCAGCGCCGCCACATACGGCCGCCCGTCGCCGACGACCATACACTGGCTGATCAGGGCGTGGCTGCGCAGCCGGTCCTCCAGCACCGCGGGCGCCACGTTCTTACCGCCGGCGGTGACGATCATCTCCTTCTTCCGGCCGGTTATGGTCAGGAAGCCCTGATCGTCCAGTTCGCCGATGTCGCCGGTACGGAACCAGCCGCCCTCCGCGAACGCCTCATCGGTCGCCGCCTTGTTACCCCAGTAGCCGGGGAAGACGTTGATGCCGCGGATCAGGATCTCGCCGTCCTCGTCGATCCGGATGGCCACGCCGGGCAGCGGCTGGCCGACGGTACCGATCTTGACCCGGTCCGGCCGGTTGACGGTCGCCGCCGCGGTCGTCTCGGTGAGCCCGTACCCTTCCAGGATCGTGATTCCCACGCCGCGGAAGAAGTGGCACAGCCGCTCGCTGAGCGCGGCGCCACCGGATACCGCGTACCGCGTCTGGCCGCCCATCGCGGCCCGTAGCTTGCGGTAGACCAGCCGGTCGAACAGCGCATGCTGCAGCCGCAAGCCGAATCCAGGACCCCATGCCTCGGAGTCCATCGCCCGGCTGTAGCCGATCGCCACCCGCGCCGCGCGCCCGAAGATCGCGCCCTTGCCTTCGCTGATGGCGCGCTGCTCGACGCCGTTGAACACCTTCTCGAACACCCTCGGCACGGCGAGGATGAACGTGGGCCGGAACGTCGCCAGGAACGGCAGGATCTCGGTCAGCGACGGGCAGTGTCCGAGCACCACGCCGCCCTCGATACAGCCCACCTCGATGATCCGGGCGAACACGTGCGCCAGCGGCAGGAACAGCAGCGTGCTGGCGCCCTGGATGGTGGTGACCTGGGCCAGCGGTCCCATGAACGCGTTACGGACGTCGGCGAGCAGGTTGTCGTGGGTGAGCTCGCAGCCCTTTGGCCGGCCGGTGGTGCCGGAGGTGTAGATGAGGGTGGCGACGTCGGCCGCCTTCACCGCCGATACCCGTGCGGTGATGGCGTCGTCGCCCAGGTCCGCGCCCGCGGCGATGATCTCGTCCAGGCCGGGGTCTATCCGCCATAGCTGCTTCAGCGCCGGCACCCGGTCGCGGAAGCCGTCGATCATGCCCTCGAACTCGGCGTTCTCGGCGAAGCACGCCTTCGCCCCGGAGTCGGACAGTATCCACTCGGCCTGCTCGGCGGACGACGTCTCGTACACCGGCACCGATACCGCGCCCGCGGCCCAGATCGCGTAGTCGATCAAGGTCCACTCATACCGCGTGTGGGACATCAGGGCGACCCGGTCACCGGGTTCGACGCCGGCCGCGACGAGGCCCTTGGCCAACGCGACGACCTCGTCCCGGAACGTGGTGGCGGTGACGTCGGCCCAGGCATTGCCGGCCATGCGCCGCAGCACCACCGCCCGTGGCTGTTCGGTCGCCCGCCGGAACACCACGTCGGCCAGGCTCGCATCCGCCGGGATCTCAGCCAGGGCCGGAAGGCTGAATTCGCGCACGGCACCTCCTCGTCACGCTACTGGTGAGTATCTTAGATCTCGCCGGGCGTCATGTCGTCAAACTGCCGCAGGCTCCTTACCGTGAATACATGCGTGTTCACGTGGTGAGCGACGTACACGGCCGGGCGGACGCACTGGCCGTCGCGGCCGACGGCGCCGACGCCCTGATCTGCCTGGGCGACCTGCTGCTGTTCCTAGACTATGCCGATCACAGCCGTGGCATCTTTGCCGATCTGTTTGGTCCGGACCAGGCCCGCGAGTACATCGATCTGCGCACCGCGAAGCGGTTCGACGAGGCCCATGCTCTTTCCGCGCGCCTGTTTGCACGACAGGGTAACCCTGCTACTATATTCGAAAATGCTATCAAGGAACAGTACGCGGAGCTGTTCGATGCCCTTCCCGAGCCCGCGTACCTGACCTACGGCAACGTGGATGTTCCGCGGATGTGGGGCGAGCACCTAAAGCCGGGGCACACGGTGCTGGATGGCGGCGTCACGGAGCTGGACGGGTGGACGTTCGGCTTCGTCGGCGGCGGGCTGCATTCGGTGTACCGGACGCCGAACGAGATGAGCGAGGAGGAATTCCGCGCCAAGCTGGAGGCGGTCGGTGCGGTGGACGTCCTGTGCACGCACATCCCGCCCGCCGTTCCCGAACTCCTGTATGACACCGTGGCCAGGCGCCTGGAGCGGGGCAGTGCGGCGCTGCTGGAGGTGATTAAGCGGACCCAGCCGAGGTACGCACTGTTCGGGCACGTGCACCAACCACTGGTCCGGCGCACTAGGATCGGTATCACGGAATGCCTCAACGTAGGACATTTCCGGGCAACGGGCGCACCCCATGTCCTGCAGTGGTAGCGGGTACGATCGATGAAGGGAGGCGCCAGGTGTCCGAATCTGCTGACGATCACCAGTCCGAGGACCGGCCGTCTGGCCAGCGGCCTGGCCCATCTGACGGTAACCAGTCCCGGGCTAACCAGTCTCAAAGCAGCCAGTCTCAGGGCAGCCAGTCTTCAGGTAGCCAGTCTGCGGGGAGGCAGTCTCAGGGCAGGCAGGCAAAGCCGGCCAGCGACCCGATGGCTGACTTCCAGCGCTGGCTGATGCGCGCTGGAGCGCGCAGCATGGCCAATCAGGTGGCGGACAACGTCCGGCGCACGATGGGTCAGCAGAAGCGCAACGGCAAGAACAGCGGTGACGTCTGGGACACGGCGACCACGGAGCCGCCGCCAGACGAGCCGCCCGAGTGCCAGTGGTGCCCGGTCTGCCAGGCCGCCCGCAGGCTACGCGAGTCCGGTCCGGGCATTGGTGCCAAGATCGCCGACGCTGGCGGGCTACTGACGGCCCTGGCGCAGGACGCCTTCTCCGCCGTCGACCAGATCATGAAAACCCAGAACCTTTCCAACGAACGGTCTGGGGCTCGACCTCCAGCACCCGCACCCGCCAACGGCGCCACCAGCCACCCGCGCTCTGCTGACCCGGGGGGACGACCCCCCGGACCCCCCCGCTCTGGGGCGGACCAGGCCAGCCAGGAAAGCAGCACAGACAACAAATGACACTGGCCATTGGTGTCGACATCGGCGGTACCAAGGTCGCGGCAGGAGTCGTCGACACCGGCGGCCGGATCATCGCCAAGCTCAAGCGTTCCACGCCGGCCGCCAGCCCGGCGCGCACCGAGGACGCCATCGCGGGTGTGGTGACCGAGTTGCTCGCCGACCACGACGTCGCCGCCATCGGCTTGGGGGCGGCCGGCTTCGTGGACGCGGCGCGATCGAGGATGCTGTTCGCGCCCAACCTCGCGTGGCGGGACGAACCACTGAAGCAGCGGGTCGAGGAGCGCATCGGCCGCGCGGTGATGGTGGACAACGACGCGAACGCGTCCGCCTGGGCGGAAGCCCGGTTCGGCGCGGCGCGCGGCTTTTCCGACGTCATGCTGGTGGCGGTCGGCACCGGAATCGGTGCGGGCGTCATCATCAACGGCGAGGTCTACCGCGGACGGTGGGGGATCGCCGGTGAGCCGGGCCACTTCCGCGTGGTGCCGGACGGGCGGCTGTGCGGCTGCGGCAATCGCGGCTGCTGGGAGCAGTACTGTAGCGGCAATGCCCTGGTCGCCGAGGCGCGGGAGTTCGCGCGTCGGACGCCGGAAGGGGCGATCCGGTTGCTTCAGCTCGGCGGCGGGATGCCGGACGGCATCTCGGGGCCGGAGATCACGCGCGCGGCGACCGAAGGCGATCCGGCCGCGCTGCGCTGCTTCCAGACCATCGGCGGCTGGCTCGGACAGGGGCTGGCCGACCTGGCCGCGATCCTCGACCCGGCGTGCTTCGTCATCGGTGGCGGCGTATCCGAGGCTGGTGACCTGCTGCTTGATCCGGCACGAGCCGCGTTCGAGCGGGCACTGACCGGCCGCGGTCACCGTCCGTTCGCCGAGATCAGGGCCGCGCAGCTGGGCCCCGACGCCGGCCTGGTGGGCGCCGCCGACCTCGCGCGGCGCCAAGGATCTACGCTCTCAGACGACGGCGCCGTCGTCGTCGCCGCCGGGTGAGCGCGGATCGGAGTCGTTCAGGCGGATTACGAGCAGCGCGACGCCGCCGACAAATGCCGCGATCGCGCAGAACACGGCGATGCCGGGTATGGACCAGCCGGCCGCGGTGGCCACCAGGAGGTAGGCGGGGCCGCCGAACAGCCCCAGCCACGCGGCCTTGGTGAGTGGCTCCAGTTTGGGCAGCGGTGGCGGGGGCGGCGGGACGAAGTGCTCGTCGTCGGGATCCGCGGGTGGCGTGGGTGCGACACGCCAGGTCCCCGCACTCGCCGCGGCACCCTCGGAGGTCGTCGACGTTCCGGTCCGGACCGGGCTTGCCGGTGGGGAATCGGCTATATCAGCATCTGCCGCATTCGCCGCTGCCGTGTTCTCCAGCTCCGGCCACGGCGAGGGCTGGTCGGCGGCTTCGGGCGCGTCGAATCTGGCGACCAGGTCGCGCCAAGCCGCGTCCTCGTCGCTGTCCCTGCGTTCAGTACTATCCCAGTCCGGCACGTCCCCACCGTCATGCGAAGTCAGAGCCTCTTACCCCCACCTTAGCTTGCCTGCGGACCAGCACCAGGAGGTTAATGTAACCATGGGCTCGCGTGACGACGAACTGGCGAAGACCCGCGATCGCATCGCGGAGCTCCGCGAGCGCGCGGTCGAACTGGCCGATCGCAACCGCGAGCTGGCCGGTGCGGATCTGTTGAAGGGCTCGTCCGCCGAGCAGGTGGAACTCGCGCACCGCCGGGCCGAGCTGGCCAGGACGCGGGCACAGGAAGCCCACGCCCGCGCGGACCTGGCCTATCTGCGGTCCGCCGAAGCCCACGATGCGGCGGCCGCTCGTCACGAGGAACTGGCCTCCGGCGGCTTCGGCGATATCGCGGAGCACCAGCGCCGGGCGCGTGAGCACCGCGAGATGTCGATCGCGGATCGTCGGCTGAAGGACCAGGAAGACCCCGAATAGGTGTAGCCAGTTGTCAGGCGGGCAGAGCAGATCTATGGCCACAATCCCCGGCCGGGATATTGTCGTCGTGGCCGCCTCAGCCGGCGGACTCGAGCCGCTACGTACTGTGCTGGGAGGACTCCCGGCTGACCTGCCCGCGTCGGTTCACATCGTGCTGCACATGTCCGCCACTGGCGGCCGGGCGCTGCCGCACATCCTGGACCGGGCCGGGCCATTGTCGGCCGAGTCGGCCCGGGATGGGGAGCCGCTCCGGCACGGCCGGGTTTATGTCGCGCCGCCCGATCGGCACATGCTCATTGACGACGGCCGGACCCGGCTGTCGCATGGGCCGCGGCAGAACGGCCTGCGCCCCGCCGCCGATCCCCTGTTCCGGAGCGCGGCGCTGTTCGGCGGTCCGCGCACGACCGCCGTGGTGCTCAGCGGCTCGCTCGACGACGCGGCGCTGGGCAGCGCCACCGTGGAGCGGCAGGGCGGCGCGGTGCTGGTCCAGGACCCGGCCGAGGCTTCCTACGTCGGCATGCCGAAGGCCGCGCTGGCCACCACGCAAGATGCGATCGTGGTCCGGGCCCGTCATCTCGCCACGGCGATCAGCCGGCTGGCCACGCAGCCAGTCGACGTAAACCAGGCCGAGCCGCCTCTCGACCTGCGTAGCGAAGTCGCCGGCCTGCTCTCTGGCGGGCCCCGTACCAACCCGGATACGCACGCCTATAGCGGCCTCACCTGCCCGGACTGCGGCGGCCCTCTGTACCAGGCTGGGGAGGAACACGTGTCGAGCTTCAATTGTCTGGTCGGCCATCGGTGGTCGCCGCAGAGCCTGTACGAGGAACAGGGCGCCAATGTAGAACGGGCGTTGTGGCTGGCGGTCCGGAGCCTGGAGGAACGCGTCAGGCTCACCCAGGAGCTGTCCGAGGCGGCACTGCGCCGCGGGCACATGATATCCGCGGCCCGCTTCGCGGCCGCGGCCGAGGAGGCGGCCACGTCGGCGGACGCCATCCGGAAGGTCGTGATCGAGATCGCCGTGACCGACCCGGAACCTGTCGTCGGCGAGTAGCTAGGGGGGTACGCTCCAGCTTGTGACGTCACCCGACATCGGCACCGAGCGCGAGTTCGACGAACTCCTCCTGATGATGAAGGAGTCTCGCGGCTTCGACTTCACGGGCTACAAGCGCTCAACACTCCAGCGGCGAGTCCGCCGCCGGATGACGCTGGTCGACGTCGCGAACTTCGCCGAGTACCGGGATTACCTGGAGCTACAGCCGGATGAGTTCAGCCTGCTGTTCGACAGCATGCTGATCAACGTGACCGGCTTCTTCCGTGATCCGCTGGCCTGGCAGACGCTGCGCGAGAAGGTGCTGCCGGAACTGCTGTCCGCGAAGGGAGCGAAGACCCCGATCCGGGTGTGGAGCGCGGGCTGCGCCACCGGTGAGGAGGCGTATACGGTCGCCATCGCGCTGGCCGAGGCCATCGGTCCCGACCAGTTCCGCGAGCGGGTCAAGATTTACGCCACCGACCTGGATGAGGACGCGCTGCAGATCGCCCGCACCGGCGCCTATGAGCCGCGCACGCTGGCCGATGTGCCCGACAAGCTCCGCGATACCTATTTCGAGCCCGCGGGCGCCAGGCGCGCGTTCCGCCGTGACCTGCGCCGTCAGGTGATCTTCGGCCGGAACGACCTGACCAGGGACGCGCCGATCTCCCGGGTGGACCTGCTGCTGGCCAGGAATACGCTGATGTATTTCAATGCGGAGACGCAGGCTAACATCGTGCGGAGGTTCCATTTTGCGCTTTCATACCCGGGTTACCTGTTCCTCGGCAAGGCCGAGATGCTGCTCAACCACTCCGACCGTTTCCAGCCGGTTGACCTGCGTAAGCGGCTGTTCCGTAAGGCGTCGCCCGCGATAATGGAACCGGGTCAGATCAGCGGGTGGACGGAGGCGATCAGCCGGGAGCCGTCCGGTGGTCGCCTGGAGGCGGCGGCGCTGTCGTCCGGGCCGGTGGTCCAGCTTGCCGTCGACCTCGCGGACAAGCTGCGGGTGGCCAACGCGGCGGCCGAGTCGCTGTTCAACCTGCGTCCCCGTGACCTGGGCCGCCCGTTCTCCGATCTTGAGGTGTCCTACCGGCCCGCCGAGCTGAGATCCCGGATCGAACAGGTCCGGACCGAGTTGCGGCCAATCGAGCTGCACGACGTGGAATGGCAGCGAGCCGGCGGGACGGAGCTTAACTACTACGACATCTCGATCGTGCCGCTGTTCGGCGCGCCCGGCGACCTGATCGGGGTCGGGGTCAGCTTTGTCGACGTGACCCGCTACCGCCGGGTCAGGGACGAGCTGGCGTATGCGAACACCGAACTGGAACGCGCCTATGAGGAGCTCCAGTCCCTTAACGAGGAACTGGAGACGACCAACGAGGAGCTCCAGTCCACCAACGAGGAACTTGAGACCACGAACGAGGAACTCCAGTCCACCAACGAGGAACTTGAGACGATGAACGAGGAGCTCCAGTCCACCAACGACGAGCTCCAGGTGATCAACGAAGAGCTGCGCGGACGCACCGAGGAGCTGGACCAGACCAATGGCTTCCTCGGATCGGTGCTGCGCAGCCTGGGCAGTGCGGTGATCGTGCTGACCGACGAGTTGCGCGTTCGCGTGTGGAGCCCTGGAGCGCAAGACCTGTGGGGGCTACGGCCCGAGGAAGCCGAATCACGCGAGTTCCTCGCCCTGGACATCGGCCTGCCGACGCCCGACTTCGGTCCATGGCTGCGGAGGGTCCTGCGCCAGGCCGACGTCGGCACGTCGTCCCATCAGATGACCGCGGTGAACCGCCGCGGGAAGACCGTGGAGCTTCAGGTGGCCGCCTCTCCGATGCGCACCGAAGAGGGCATGATCAGCGGGATAATCCTGGTTATCGACCAGGCAACCGTCTGAGGCCGATCTCACGATACTGAGCCGCCATCCGCCGGTACCGTAGCGCCGCGTTCAGGTATTCATCCGCCTTCCGCCGTAGCGCGTCGTCGTTCCGGGCGACCGCGAGATCTTCGGTTCCCTTGGCGCACCGGTCCAGCGCGTCGGCGGCGCGCAGCAGACCCAATGCCACGCGCTCGGTGGCCTCATCGGCCAGGATGCGGCTCTCGCTGGCATGCGCCGCCGCCGTCTCGGCGTGATCACGGGTGGCGGCCGGGCGAGCTGGGCGTGCCGGCTGCCGGAGCTGTTCCCGTCGTCTCGCGACCTGCCCGGCCCGCGCCGCCGCCTGATCGGCCCGCTGCCGGGCGCGCGCCGCCGCCTCGGCTGAGCTGGAGGACGTCCGTGCGATCTTCTGCTGCGCGAGCGGCTCTGTCTCCGCTCGCGGCACGCTGTGCCGCCGGTCAAGCCACCGTTTGCGCGTCGCGGCGGCCGCCGCGTCAGGAAGTTCGAGCACGGCGGCGATGGCCTCGTCGCCGGTGCCCATGGTGTAGGCACCCTCGAACGTCTCGTGCTCCAGGCGGTCCAGGTCCAGCCGCGCCGCCTGGACCAGGATGAGCGCCGCGCCGATATCTAGCGCCTCGGCCTGCCCGGCCAACGCGGCGGCGTTGGCCAGCGCGATCGCTTCCAGGTCGGGGAGCAGCCGTTTCTCCGTGTCCCACAGCAAGCGGTCCACGCCGGTGGCATAGCGCTCCGTCAGGTGCCGCCGTGAGGCGTGCACCATGTCGGGAAGAGGTGCGGGAACCTCCATGTATCCACGTTATCCCCCCCCCCGCCAAATTACGCTACCGCGCTTGCTCCTCGATGAATTCGTCGATGAATTTGGCGCTGCCCTCGAAGATCGACTGCGCGTCGTTGTCGAGCGGAGCGACGTGGTAGCTGTCCGGCAGCGGCCGCACCGTGACCTGACTCTCCGGCAGCGCGCGCAGCAGCACCGGCATGCTGGCCGGACCCACCACGTGATCGATCGTGCTGCGGTAGACGAGGACCGGCTGGGTGACCTCGCCGAGATGGCGCGCGGTGATCCGCCACAGCCCGGGCAGTTCCGCCGCGGCCCTGACCGGCACCCGGCGGTAGCCGAGCTCGGCCGCGCCCGGTTTCTTGATGTCGCTCGCGATCCCGGGCAGCGAACGCACCACATGCTTGAGTACCGGGGCGAGCAGGAACAGCTTGGTGTCGGGGGCCAGGGACGGGTTGACCAGTACCAGTCCGCGCACCGGGCGCCCGTTCACCTCGCGGCCATGCACTTCGGCCAGCCGCAGCGCCAGGCAGCCGCCCATCGACAAACCGAAGACGAAGATCTGATCGCACCGGGCGGCCAGCGAGCCCAGTGCCGCATCCACCTCCCCGTACCACTCGGTCCAGCGGGTCCGGGCCAGGTCCTGCCAGGTCGTGCCGTGCCCGGGCAGCCGGGGAAGGCTGATGGTCAGGCCCCGTCCGGCCAGGTACTCCGCCCACGGACGGAGCGTCTGCGGGCTCCCGGTGAAGCCATGGCAGAGCAGCACGCCGACCGGGCCGCCCGCGTGCTCGAACGGTTCCGCACCTGGAAGAACTTCAGCCATGACCGCATCGTCCCACGCTCACATAGTGCGGCGCATCCCGCGGCATGCGACTATGTGGGCGTGCTCTACTGGCTTCTCAAGCTGACGTTCACGATCCTGCGGATTGTGTTCCGGCCTTGGTCGGAAGGCGTCAAGAACGTGCCGCGGCAGGGCCCGGTGATCCTGGCGAGCAACCACCTGTCGTTTTCCGACCACTTCTTCGGGCCGCTGCCCGTGCCGCGGAAGGTGATCTTCCTGGCCAAGGCGGAGTACGTCACGGGGCGCGGGCTGAAGGGCGTGATCAGCAAGGCTTTCTTCACCGGCGTCGGGGTGATTCCCATCGACCGGGAGGGCGGGGCGGCCAGCGAACGCGCGCTCGCCACCGGACTGCGCGTGCTGGCCGAGGGCCGGGTGCTGGGTATATATCCCGAGGGCACCCGCAGCCCGGACGGCCGGCTGTACCGCGGCAAGACCGGCGTGGCCAGGCTCGCGATCGAATCAGGAGCGCCGGTGGTGCCGTGCGCGATGATCAACACCTTCGAGTTCCAGCCGCCCGGCACGCTGCTGCCCGACATCCGGATCCGGCCCGGCGTCCGGTTCGGCGAGCCAATGGACTTCGCTTCCTACCAGGGCCGGGAGACGGACCGCCAGGTGCTCCGCACCGTGACCGACGAGATCATGCGGGCCATCGCGAAGCTTTCCGGCCAGGAGTACGTCGACGTCGATGCCCGGCGCGCCAAGTCCGGCGCCGGCGCCGACGGCGGCGACCTGGAGTGACGGCGAGCGCATGGCCGCTGTGGCGGGCGCTGACGGTGTTCCGAGCCGCCAGCCTCGGCCACGCGCGCCCGGACCCCCGCGCCCGCCCCGTCCCCCGCGCCCGCCCGGTCCCCCCGCGCCCGCCCGGTCCCCCCGCGCCCGCCCGGTCCCCCC
>Ga0213881_10000317_pt1 | contig 34756 bp, 23 predicted proteins | sample BarmaccoBMER_R08_FD_160104 | JGI IMG/M metagenome (GOLD analysis project Ga0213881, IMG submission 160104) | Barbacenia macrantha exposed rock microbial communities from rupestrian grasslands, the National Park of Serra do Cipo, Brazil - ER_R08 ...
CAACACCAACGCCCCGTCGATGATGATCGGCGACCGTTGCGGACGGATCATTCTGGACCACCGCTGACGCCGCAGGTGGAGAGCAAAACCTTTAGGGGAGGCAGTGCTCACCGGAGGGAGCCTGTTCGCTGTGGCGGGCACTGTCAACTTGGTTGCCTGCCTTTGGCTGGCCGCCGCCGCGGCCCCGACACGACCGCCACCAGCTGATCCATCAAAGCCCTGACCCGCTCGGGCCGTCCTTGCTCGGTGTCCTGGTCAACCCGTCGTCGACCAGGGCGATGAAGGCCCCCCACCGAGCCAGCAGACCCAACTCCGCCGGACCCGCTGAGGGCGCGACATAGCCCGCCATCCGACCCTGGCCCATCCGACCCAGCATCCGCTGCCGCGCCTCACCAACAGCCAGACCGACGTCAGCGGCCCACTGGCGGGCGTGGCGTTCCGCCCCGTTCCAAGAGGGGTTGCACACCGGACGAACCGCCTCGTCCTTCTCATGATCAGCGATCATTAGGGAATCCCGCCCAACCCAGTGGGACCACGACACCTTCGGCGACGCGCACCCGCCCACGCTCAGTTCCTCGACTCGAGGGTAGTCGGCCGCATGACACGGGTTCGCCACCGCCGCGGCCGCCCCGGCGGGACGTCCCGCGACCGTCGAGGAGGTCGCCGAGGTTATCGCGTTTCTGGCCACTGACCGGGCCAGCTTTATCCACGGTGCCCTCGTGCCGGTCGACGGTGGGCGCATCGCGGTGTGACCGACCCGTTGGTCGGTGCCAGCGCCAACCTAGCCGCGGTATGCCTCCAGCAGGCGCAGCCAGATTTCGCTGATCGTGGGGAAGCAGGGCACGGCATGCCAGAGCCGATCGATGGGGACTTGGCCGGCGACGGCGACGGTGGCCGAGGTGAGTAGTTCGGCCACGCCCGGTCCGACGAAGGTGACTCCGAGCAGGTGGTTGTGGTCTAGGTCGACCACCATCCGGGCGCGGCCGGGGTAGCCGTCGGCATACAGGTTGGCGCCAACGACCGTGGCGCCAAGGTCGACGTCGACCGCGCGAACCCGATGCCCGGCCCGTTCGGCTTGCTCGGCGGTCAGGCCAACGGCGGCCGCTTCCGGATCGGTAAACACGACCTGCGGTACCGCGTGGACATCAGCCGTGGCGGTATATGCGCTCCAGGGCGTCGTCGGGTCGACCGGCTGTCCACCAGCGCGCGCAGCAAGCACGTTGCCGATGATCCGCGCCTGGTATTTACCTTGGTGGGTGAGCAGCGCGCGGTGATTGGCGTCACCGGCGGCGTACAGCCAGTCCTGGTGCGGGCCGAGTACCTGGCAGGTGTCGTTGACGTCCAGCCAGGAACCGGGTGTGAGTCCGATCGTGTCCAGGCCGATGTCGTCGGTGTTGGGTAGGCGGCCGATGGCGAACAGTATCTCGTCCGCTTCGAGTTCGGTGCCGTCGTCTAACACGAGGGTCACCGGGTCGGTGGGCGCGGGCCGCCGCAGCGCACTGACAGCGACGCGGGTGCGCACGTCCACGCCGGCCCGCCGCAGCCCATCGGCGACCAGTTCGCCGACCAGCGCCTCCATCCGTGGCAGCAGCCCCGGCGTGCGGGCCAGCAGCGTGATCGAGGCGCCCAGGCCCTGCCAGGCGGTGGCCATTTCGACGCCGACCGGGCCGCCACCGACCACAGCCAGCCGGGCGGGCACTGTGTGGCTGTCAGTCGCGGCGCGGTTGGTCCACGCCCGGGCCTGCGCGATACCCGGCAGGTTGGGCAGTGCGGCCCGGCTGCCCGTGCAGACGACCACCGCCTGCCGGGCGGCCAGCACCACCACTCGGTCCTCAGGTGTGGCGACCGCGACCCGACGCACGCCGTCTAGCCGTGCGTGGCCCCGCACCAACTCAGCGCCGATGTTCTTCACCCCATCAGCCTGGCCGGTGTCGTCCCAGTTGGCCGTGTAGTGGTCGCGGCGGGCGAACACCCCGGCCACATCCAGCGGGCCGGTGACCGCCTGCCGCGCCCCGTCGACGCGGCCGGTATCGGCAACGGCAATGACCGGGCGCAGCATCGCCTTGCTCGGAATGCACCCCCAATAGGCGCATTCGCCACCGACCAGTTCCCGCTCCGCCACAGCGACAGCAAACCCGGCGGCGCGGGCCCGGTCGGCGACGGTCTGGCCAACCGGGCCCGCGCCCATAACGACGACGTCGTACTCGGCGTCCGGCGCGCGGCCGCTGGTCAAGCCGCCGCGCGTAGGGTTGTTCATGGCCGTCCTTTCGATCACAAGCCGGCGAACAGCGACCGCGGGTCCTCAAGAGTGACCGCGCCGGTCACCGTGACTTCATCCTGGGGGCGATAGCGGCCATAGACCAGCCGCGGAACTCACCTCGACCCGACCCGGACACCACCACCGTGGGCTCGGAAGTTACTGACGGGTCAGTTGACCCTGGCCGGGGCTTCAGGAGTCATGGGGCCGTATTGGAGCACCGCGCTGCCCAGCCAGTGACAGGCCAAGAGAGCGAGCTCCACATCGAGTCGACCCTCGCGGAAGGGACGGCCGCGAAGCTCTTCCGCCTTCTGCACCCGGTACCGCGCGGTGTTGCGATGCAAAAAAAGCTGATCGGCGGTCGAGGTATAACTACCGCCGGTCCGCAGGAATACACGCGCGGTCTCGCGCAGTCGTGCATTGCGCTCAGAGTCGATCGCCAGCGCGCCGAGCGTCTCCTTGACCCACTCACGAACCGATTCAATGTCGGCACACATCATCGCGACCGGAGCGACGTCGATGAAATAGGTCACCGGGACGTGGTGCGGCCCGGCAGCGAGGGCCACGGACTGGGCACGCAGCGCTTGCTGATGCGTCCGGCGGAACCCTTCAACGCCAGATGCCGGCTCACCGAGCGCAATCGAGACGGCCGGTTCACGCTCCGCGATCACCGCCTGAGGCTCGCCGCGTCTCAGCATCGCTCCCGGAGTGATCGCAAGCCACGCCCAGGCGCTGGTCTCGTCACAGGGGACAAATAGGGGAACCCGCGGAGACCCCGCCGCCACCGCCAGCGCGGAGGCCACGCGGCCCAGCCGCTCCAACGGATCGCGGTCTGCCGATGCCGTGCTGTCAACCCAGAGGACGACACCGAGGTGGCGCTGCAGCAGGCGGTATCCCAGCGTGGTCTCCGCCGCCACGAGATCGACGTTGGCGCCCGCGAGCACCGACTTCACCCGCATGGTCACAACCGCACTGCGGTTGCGCACCCAGCGCTCACGAGCGCTCTCGTAGGCGGCAACGACCTGTTCGACCACGCGATCGAGGGTGTCTGAGACATGCTCGACCATCCACTGGGTGCCGGCGCCCTCAACGTGGTCACCCGGTGTCTGGTCCAGCAGCTCATCGATGCAGTGCCGGAGAAAGCGAGCCTGACCGACACGGTAGGCACGGATCAGCGCCGTGGCGGGGACATCGCGCTGGGCCAGCCGCCGAGCGTACTCCAGGGCGGCAGTCGGCGCCTCGACATGGGCGGTGACGATCCCGTGCCGGAGCATGTGAACGACAGTGACGACATTCTCTTCAACACTGGCACCCAGCAGGCTGATCAGCGCAGGATCGCCACCCAATATGGGGATGTCGCGTTGGATCAAGTCGCGGATGTCCGTTGCGAGCTCGGCGATTCGGGATTCCAGGCTGGCTGCCACCGAGGCGACCCGCTCCCCGACCCGAGCATCGCTGACTTCCACACGGTGATCGTAGGTCCAGCCGGGCGCTGCCGAGAACAGCGAGAAGGTAACCGACAGGACTTATGAGATCGGATGCGGGAACTGCTCGCACCCCACCGTTGTCGTACAGGGAATACCACAGGCAGGGAAAATTTCGTGGCGGCAGCACAATCTCACCTCTCCACCACAGCGCCAGTATTAGCTGGGCGACGACGGCGAAAAGTTCGGGCAGCGTCGCACCACGACCGCTCCCGCGGAGGTACGTATGTCTGGTCCCGCTTAGACGCACCTTTGTCGTCTGGAGACTGGTCTTTTTCGATTGGTGACACGCCCGCGAACCCGAACGTGGCCCGCTGGCTTGACAGTATCACGGACAGCCGATCGTCGCGTTGCGGGAACCGGGAACAGCTGAAGAGAGGATGCGATGAGCGCCACAGTGACTTTGCCGGCACCGCCTGGGCCTTATCTGGAGCCGGGGCCGCTGCCAGGCGATTTCTATGCCTATGAGGAGCTGCTCTCGGACAAGGAACGGGAGAAGGTCGAGCGCCTTCGTGAGTTCCTTCGCACGCAGGTCGCGCCGATTGTTGACGACTATTGGGCACGGGCGGAGTTCCCGTTCCAGCTCGTCGAGGGCTTCGCGAAGCTGGGACTTTTGGACTGGGCCGACCCCAGCTCGTCGGAGCCCAGGCCGAGCAACCTTCTTGTTGGCGTCACCGCGTTGGAGCTTGCGCATGCTGACGCGTCGGTGGCGACGTTTTTCGGCGTGCACACGGGCCTGGCGGTGGGCAGCATCCTGACTTGCGGGTCCGAGGAGCAGAAGCGGCGGTGGTTGCCGGCGATGGTCCGCTTCGAGAAGATCGGCGCTTTCGCGTTGACCGAGCCGCACGGCGGCTCCGACGTGGCCGGTGGCCTGGAGACGACCGCGCGTCGCGACGGCGAGGAATGGGTCCTGAACGGAGCGAAGCGGTGGATCGGAAACGCGACGTTCGCTGACCTGATCGTCGTGTGGGCCCGCGATGTCGAGACGCATAAGGTGCTGGGCTTCGTCGTGGAGAAGGACACCCCTGGCTTCACCGCGACGAAGATCGAGAACAAGATCGCGCTGCGGATTGTGCAAAACGCCAACATTGTGCTCGATGGCTGCCGCGTTCCGGAAGCCAACCGCCTGCAGGACGCGAACTCGTTCAAGGACACCGCCAAGATCCTGCGCAAGACGCGCAGCGGCGTGGCGTGGGAATCGGTGGGAGTGATACTCGCCGCCTACGAGATCGCGCTGCAGTACGCCAAGGAGCGCCAGCAGTTCGGGCGCCCGATCGGAAAGTTCCAGCTCGTTCAGGACCTGCTGGTGAAGATGCTCGGCAACGCCACGGCGTCGTTGGGGATGATCGTCCGCCTGGCCCAGCTGCAGGACGCCGGGGTGTACCGCGACGAGCAATCCGCGCTGGCGAAGGCCTATTGCACGGTACGGATGCGCGAGGTCGTGGGCTGGGCGCGAGAGCTGCTGGCCGGCAACGGCATCGTCCTGGACTACAACATTGGCCGCTTCGTCGCCGACGCGGAGGCCCTCTACTCGTATGAGGGGACCCGGGAGATCCAGACGCTCATCGTCGGGCGCGCGGTGACCGGCGGCTTAAGCGCGTTCGTGTGAGGTGATAACGATGGCAACCGAATCTGTCTTCGCCGGCCTGAAGGTCCTCGACGTAGCGAGCTTTATCGCGGGACCGGCCGCGGCGGCTGTGCTCTCCGATTTCGGAGCGGATGTGATCAAGGTTGAGCCGCCGGGAAAGGGCGATCTTCAGCGGACTCTGGGCTCCGTACCGCCCAGTCCCCGCGCGCACACCAACTACAACTGGCACCTGGCCAATCGCAATAAACGCGGAATGGCGATCGACCTGAAGTCACCGGGCGGGACCACGATCCTCAAGCGCCTCGTCGAGTGGGCGGACGTGGTCATCACGAACTTCCCGCACGGCACGCGCGAGAAGCTGCACCTGGGCTATGAGGAAGTCTCGGGATGGAATCCGCAGGTCATCTACGCCGACATCACCGGCTTCGGAGATGCCGGCCCCGATGCCATGCTGCCGGGGTTCGATGTGACCGCGTACTGGTCGCGCAGCGGGCTGCTGGCCTCGACCCGCGACGCGGGGGCCCCGCCGACGGTGCCGGTTTTCGGCAGCGGCGACTACATGGCCGCGATTGGCCTCTACTCGGCGATCGTGACCGCCCTGTACCACCGCGAGCGGACGGGGGTGGGGGCGAATGTCGGGACCTCGCTGCTGGCCGAGGGTGTGTGGGCCACGGGAACGCTGGTGGCCGGCGCGCTGGCTGGGGGCAAGTCCTTCGGGCTGCATGACCGGACCGCACCGGTGAATCCACTGATCAACCCCTATCAGTCCGCGGATGGCCAGTGGTTCATGCTCGTCGCTTCACCCCCGCATTGGCCGGGGTTGGCAAGGGCCGTCGGGCATCCCGAGCTTCTCACCGATCCGCGTTTCGCGGACCCTGAAGGCTTCACGAAGAACTCCGCCGTGCTGACCGGGCTGCTCGACGCCGAGTTCCGTTCGCGGCCGCTTGCTCATTGGAAGGAGGTCCTGGGCCGGGAGCGCATCACCTACAGCGTCATTCAGACGCCAGAGGAGGCCGCGAAGGATCCGCAGCTGCGTGCCAACGACATCGTCGTGCCCGTGGAGGGGGTCAGCGGGCTGGAATACACCGTCAACAGCCCGATCACCCTCCGAGGGGTTTCGAAGGTGTCGGCGAGGCGAGCGCCGGAGCTGGGTGAGCACAACGACGAGGTCCTCGCTGATCTGGGTTTCAGCACTGAAGAGATCGAAGGGCTTCGCGCCAAGGGGGCGATTCCCGGCGCGACGAAACTGGAGGCAACGCAATGAGCACGACGAGCGAAGCGACCGACTTAGTGTTGCATGAGCGCCGCGAGGGCGTGCTAACGATCACGATCAACCGCCCGGCGCAGAAGAACGCGCTCAACCACGAGGTCGCACTCCAGCTGGCATCGGCGGTGGACCTGCTCGATGCGGATCCGGAACTGTCGGTGGGCGTTCTTACCGGCGCAGGCGGGGTGTTCAGCGCCGGCATGGACCTGAAGGCATTCGCGAAGGGCGAGCTGCCGGTGCTGCCTGGCCGGGGATTCGGCGGGCTCACCCGCGCGGTGGTGCGCAAGCCGTTGATCGCCGCGGTCGAGGGCTGGGCGCTCGGCGGCGGCTTCGAGCTGGTGCTGGCCTGCGACCTGATCGTCGCGGCGCAGGATGCACAGTTCGGGTTTCCCGAAGTCACCTGGGGTATCGCCCCGCTGGAGGGAGGCCTGGTCCGGCTACCGCACCGACTCCCGTACCACATCGCCGTCCGGCTACTGCTCACCGGCGAGCGGCTGCCCGCCGCCGAAGCCAAGCAGTACGGGCTGGTCAATGAGCTGACCGCACCGGGCGCCGCGCTGGAGGGGGCGCACGAGCTGGCACGGCGCGTCGCCAAGAACGCACCGCTGGCGCTGGCGGCCACCAAGGAGGTCCTGCGCGCCACGCAGGGTCTCAACGATAGCGACGCGTTCCGGCGCCAGGATGAGCTCACGTCCGGACTGGCGTCTAGCGAGGACGCGCGCGAAGGCGCGCGGGCGTTCGCCGAGAAGCGCGCACCCGTCTGGCACGGCCGCTGAGGCCCGCCACTCCAGGCACCTCCCCCACAGCCTGTATCCACCTCCCAGCAGGAGCGACAAATCATGACTTCGCATCGACCCGTCCATCGCGTAGCGATCGTCGGCACCGGCACCATCGGTGCCAGTTGGGCGACGCACTATCTCGCTCGAGGCTTTGACGTCACGGCAACCGACCCGGCCCCCCATGCGGAGACCGCTCTCCGCTCGTACGTCGACGCGGCATGGGAGGGAGCAACCACGCTCGGGCTCTCGCCCGGAGCCTCACCCGATCGCTTGAGGTTCACCGCCGAGATGCGGCAGGCCGTCGCGGACGCTGATTTCGTGCAGGAGAACGCGCCGGAGCGCCCAGAGTTCAAGGTCAAGCTGTTCGCTGACATCGACGACGCGACGCCGCCCGACGCGATCATCGCGTCGAGTTCGTCGGGCATCACGATGAGCGTCATCCAGGCCCAGTGCCGGCATCCGGAGCGAACCGTCATCGGCCATCCCTTCAACCCGCCGCACGTCATCCCGCTGGTCGAGGTCGTCGGCGGAACGAAGACCGCCCCGGAGACGGTCCACGACGCGATGGCGTTCTACGCCTCGATCGGCAAGAGACCGATTCATCTCAAGAAGGAGGTTCCCGGGCACGTCGCCAACCGTCTCCAGGCCGCGCTGTATCGCGAGGTCGTCTACCTGATCGAGCAGGGAGTGCTGGATGTCGCAGGTGCCGACGATGCGGTGTCCTGGGGTCCAGGGCTGCGGTGGGGTGTCATGGGACCCAATCTGCTGTGGCATCTGGGCGGAGGCGAGGGCGGCATCCAGCATTTCATGGACACTCTCATGCCGCAGATGGCCGGCTCCTTATGGCCGGCGCTGGGCAACCCACAGCTCACGCCCGAGCTCCAGGAGAAGATCGTCAACGGCGTCCTGGAAGAGGCCGACGGGCACTCGATCGATGAGCTGGCCACCCAGCGCGACGCGATGCTGTTCGGTCTGCTGGCCGTGCGCGCCCAGTATGCGGCATCCGGCGCGCAGACTGCCGCAGCCCGTCAGTCCGCATAAGACCCGCATAAGCCGATACCCGCTGTCCCCGGGACGGTGCGTGGTGCTCGGTCTTCCCCGCGAAAGGAAACGACTGTGACACAGCGACAAGAAAGGTTGTTCGTGCTCGAGGCCAGCGGTGGCGGTCGCGTGTTCTCGGTGAACCCCGACGGCTCCGACAAGAAGATCATCGCCACCGAATGCGGGCTCCCCGATGGGGTCGCGGTCGATGTCGTGGCTGGGCACTTCTACTGGACGAACATGGGGATCCCACCGGTCAACGACGGCTCGATCGAACGCGCGGAGCTGGATGGAAGCAACCGGACGACGATCGTTCCCAGCGGCGTCACCTTCACGCCCAAGCAGCTGCATTTCGAGGCCGTAAGCCAGAAGCTGTACTGGGGCGATCGCGAAGGGATGCGCGTCATGCGCTGCGACCTCGACGGCTCGAACGTCGAGACTCTCGTGCAGACCGGGCAGGGAGACGACGACCGGCGCGACCAGACCAAGTGGTGTGTCGGCGTCGCCGTCGACTCCGCCAGCGGACACCTCTACTGGACGCAGAAGGGCCCGAGTGATGCGGGGCTCGGGAAGATCTTGCGGGCGGGAATCGACCTGCCCACCGGCGATACCGCGGCCGACCGCAGCGACATCGAGGTGCTGTTCAAGGGGTTACCTGAGCCGATCGACCTAGAACTCGACCTGGCAGCCCGCATGCTGTACTGGACTGACCGCGGGGACCCGCCGCGAGGCAACACCGTCAATCGGGCGCCGATAGACGCCACGAACGGGCGCAGGGAACCCGAGATCCTGTCGACTCACCTGATGGAGGGCATCGGCATCGCTCTCGATCCCGGCGGCGGCCGCATGTTCGTGACCGACCTGGGTGGGACCGTCTACGAAGCTGATCTCGACGGATCGAACCGCAGGGAGATCCTCCTCGCGCAGGGCAACCTCACCGGGATCGCCTATGTCGCGCTTCCCACCGAGGAGTCGTCGACATGAGCTCCGTCGGCGGAGCCGACAATCCAACTGCCGCCGCGGACGGTGGCCCGGGAACCGCTCGGCACCGTGTGGTGATCATTGGAGCCGGGTTCGGTGGGCTGTTCGCTACCCGTGCGTTGCGCTGGGCACCAGTCGAGGTCACGGTCGTGGATCGCACGAACCATCATCTGTTTCAGCCGCTGCTGTACCAGGTGGCGACAGGTGTGCTCTCAGAGGGAGACATCGCCCCGCCCATCCGCGAAGTGTTGCGCAACCAGCGCAACGCGCGGGTGCTGCTGGGAGAGGTGGTGGATATCGACCTCGGTGCGCATGAGGTGGTGCTGGAGACGATCGGCCAGCGCACGCGCATTCCCTATGACAGCATGATCGTGGCTGCTGGCGCGGCGCAGTCGTATTTCGGTCATGACGAGTTCGCGGTGGACGCGCCGGGGATGAAGACCATCGATGACGCGCTGGAGCTGCGTGGCCGGATCTTCGGAGCCTTCGAGATGGCCGAGCTGGAGTCCGAGTCCGCCCAGCGCGATGCGTGGTTGACCTTCGTCGTGGTGGGAGCGGGTCCGACCGGCGTCGAGCTCGCGGGGCAGATCGCTGAGCTCACGCGCCGGGCGCTCAAGCGCAACTACCGGAACTTCGATCCCACGGTCGCTCGCATCATCCTCATCGAGGCCACCGACACCGTGCTCGCGCCCTTCCCCGAGCCGCTGCGGCGTCGCGCCCGACGCAATCTTGAGCGGCTCGGGGTCGACGTGCGGTTGCGGACCCTAGTCACCGGCGTGGACCGGGGCGGGCTGGACGTCAAGCAGGAGGATCAATCCACCGGGCGTATCCAGGCGTACACGAAGATCTGGGCGGCCGGCGTGCAGGCATCGCCGCTCGGCCGGATCCTGGCCCAGCAGAGCGACGCCACGGTCGATCGCGCCGGGCGCGTGTCGGTGCTGGGTGACTGCACGCTGCCAGGGCATCCTGAGGTGTTCGTGGTGGGCGACCTGATGAGCCTGGATCACCTGCCCGGCGTGGCCGAGGTGGCAATGCAGTCAGGCATTCATTCGGCCCTCACGATCGCCCGCCGCCTCAGGGGCAACACCGCCCAGCGCCCGCTTCGCTATCGCGACCTGGGCACCATGGCGACGATCGCCCGGTTCCGCGCGGTTGTCTTCATCGGCCGCGTGCACCTCACGGGGTTCGTCGCCTGGCTGATGTGGCTGATCGTGCACCTGGCGTTCCTGACCGGGTTCAAAAATCGCCTCGCAGCGGTCGCGAACTGGGCAGTCGCGTTCCTGGGACACGGGCGCCGGCAACGCACCATCACCGAGCAGCAGGTGTTCGCACGGACACGCGAGGTGAAAAGCCAACACCACTTCTCACACTAGCTAATGAATCATGACGTCATCACAGGTGGATCTCATCGTCATCGGCGCAGGGCCAGCAGGTGTGCTCGCCACTTTACGTGCCGCCGAACTGGGCGCTCGTACCGCGTTGATCACGCAGGCCGAATTTGGCGGCATGGCCGCCAACGACGGACCGGTTCCGGTGCGGACGCTGGCCCATGCCGCCCGGCTGATGCGCGAAGCGCGACAACTAGGTCAATACGGCGTCGCCGTAAGCGAGCCGGCGCTGGATTATCCTCAGCTGCTCACGCGTGTGCGCGAGGTCGTCGACAATGTGTGCGCGCATTCTTCCTTGCGCCAGCAAGTCGAATCGCTGGGAGCGATCGTCCACGAGAAGACCGGCGTTGCGCGCTTCGTGAACACGCACACCATCGTCACTGAGGCCGGGCTACGACTTCAGGCTGAGAAGTTCATCATCTGTACCGGTGGCGTGAGCCGGCGGCTCCCCATCCCTGGCTTCGAGCTAACCAATACCCATAGCGACGCGTGGAGTTTGACCAGCGTCCCGCCGTCGATGCTGGTCATTGGCGGTGGGGCGACGGGAATGCAGGTCGCCTCGGTTTTCAACGCCTTTGGCTCACGCGTCCAACTCTTCGAGGCAGCCCCGCGCATCCTGATGACCGAGGACGACGACGTCGCGGCGGCGGTCGCGACGGCATTCCGCGAGTCGGGCATGGTGGTGCGAGAGAACTTCGGCACCATCGAGTCGTTCGAGAAGACACCGACCGGCGTGCGGATGATCTTCTCCAAGGACGGCCACCGCGATAGTGTCGAGGCGGCGTTTACGGTCGTGGCGGTGGGCTGGGCGGCCGATACCGCCAGGCTGAATCTGGCCGCCGCGGGCGTTGACGTTACTCAGCGGGGTTTCGTGAAGGTTGATGAGTATCTGCGAACGTCCGCGCCCCATATCTTCGCCGCTGGGGACGTTACCGGACGCCTGATGCTCGTCCCGGAGGCGATACAGGACGGCTTCGTGGCGGCCACCAATGCCGTGCACGGCACGAAGATGCCGCTGGTCACCCACGTGACTCCAGCCGGCAGCTTCACCGAGCCCGAGTATGCCTCGGTGGGCCCCACCGAAAGAAAGGCTCGTGAAACACACGATGTCGTGACCGCGGTGGTTCACTTCGACGCGACCACGCGCACGATCATTGACGGGCGCGAGTTGGGATTTTGCAAGCTGATCGTCGACCGCAAGACCTATAAAATATTGGGCTGCCACGTTGTTGGCGAGCGGGCGGTGGATATTGTCGAGGTGGCGGCGATCGCCCTTGCCGCGGGGATGCGGGTCGACGATCTGGCTCGCGTCGCGCTCTCGTTTCCTACCTACGCAGGGATACTGGTGCGCGTGGCGGTCAAGGCGGCACAGCAGATGAACCTCGACGTGGGTTGGCGCGCATACCACGCAGGAAGCGGTTAGGGCCGTTTGAGTCGGCGTTTGGATCGACTACGGGCGTTTCAATTCCCTGGCCGACCTGTTCCGCCAGATCGGTCACGACGAGCGGTTCCACAAGCAGGAAAGCATTGTCCGGATGGCATTGTCAGGTTGATGGGCTGAGATGTTCGGTCTCTCCGTGGGGGTGGGACCATCTTGCGTTCGTGGACGCCACCCTGTCGTCGTTGTACAAGGGTCACCGGTTCCCGGTGGAGATCATCAGCCCCGCCAACCTGACAACGCCGTTTGCCCAGTTCCGGGGGGTCGCCTACGTTGTCCGAGTCCACGCCTCGGCGTGGCACACCGCGTCGACGAGTGATCGACAGTGCCCATGAAGCCCTGAACTGCCCGATCGTCCCATCGAGTGACATCAGCTGGTACCGGCCGGTAGCCGGTGCTGACCGGTGCTGACCGGTGCAGGGTGCTGGGCATGGGAACGCATGACATGCTGTGGCGTGATCCGTTGTCGACCCCGGGTGACCGGTTCCCGCTCGGTCCGCCTCCTGACTACTGGGCCGAATGCCACGACGAGCCGAGCGAGATGGGGATCCGTCCGTACTGTCTGCGTGGCGTGATTCCGGTGCCGACCGACGACGGGAAATCGGACATTACCTACAGCTATGACCCGGTGCGCCAGATAGGTCTGGTTCGCCGCGCCGATGGGCAAGACGTACCGCTTGCCAAGCACACCAAGCCAGGCGCGACACGCCCTGAGACATCTGGTTATCCGACCGATGGCGACCCGAAAAATCCTCCACCGGAGGAAATGCACCCGCCGGACTATCAAAGTGACTGATCGATGACCGTGCTGATTCTCGCCCGTGACATCGACCCACACATCGATCGGGTTGTTGAAGAACTCACGGCCAGGGACGTTCCGGTTTTTCGTACCGATCTGACCGCGTTCCCCAAGTCGCTAATGTTGGATGCCCGGCTCCGTGAGGACGGCTGGTACGGCGAGCTGGCCAACGAGTACCGGTCGGTGCAACTAAGCGATATTGGTGCGGTGTGGTACCGACACCCGTCGCATTTTGAGTTCCCAGAGGACATGTCGAGCACCGAGCGGCGGCACGCGACGGCCGAGGCTAAGTGCGCGTTCAGCGGCACGCTCTCAAGACTAAAAGCGCTATGGGTGAACTACCCGTCTCGGGAAGCTGACGCGGTTAAGCCGGCTCAACTTGACGTGGCCCGCGAATGTGGATTGGCAGTGCCTCCGAGCCTGCTCACGAACAAGCCGCAAGCGGTCCGAGCGTTCGCCGAGGAGATCGGCGGCCCGCTGGCGGTGAAGAATCTATCCGCCGCGGCGATCGCCGAGTCCGGCGGCGTGCGGGTCGCGTTCACCCGCCGACTCGACGGCTCCGATCTCGATGACCTACGCGGTGTGGAAACGACGGCGCATCTGTTCCAGGCATTCATCGAGCCGAAGGAATTCGAGGCTCGGGTCACTGTCGTCGGTGAGCATGTGTTCGCCGCCGCTATACACGCGGGCTCGGATGCATCAAAGATAGACTTCCGCTCCGACTACGACAATCTGACCTATTCGGCGGTTGAGCCACCCGAGCAGATAATAGCAGGAATGTTGGCATTCATGCGTGCATTCGGGCTAGTGTTCGGCTGTTTCGACTTCGCTGTCACACCCGCCGGAGAATGGGTCATGTTCGAGTGCAACCCGTTCGGTGCCTACGGCTGGCTAGAGGAAGCACTCGGATTCCCGATCAGCGCTACGCTGGCCGGCCTACTCGCCGAGGGGACTGTCCATTCGTGACCCACTATCCGACCGATCTCGACCAGGCCGAGGCACAGCTCGCGCGGCAACGGCTCACCGAGCTGGCCGACCGGTTCACCGAGAATGGCGACCTGCGCACCGCCCAGTGGCGTCAGGCATTCCTCTGCACCTGGCGACACCCCTACGTGCCGGCCTACTACCCGTACTTGGATCAGCCGCCCGTGCTGTGCATCGATCCGGAGCGGCGGGAAACCTGGCTCAACGCGGTGTACAGCGACGAAACGCTGGTCACCAAGGTGCAACCCATCCCGCTGTCCCGCGCGTTCCGCCCGGCAACGGGATGGATGTACACCAGCTCGTCTACACTGCCGTCGCTGGTGTTACGTATGCTCGAATCGCTCGACGTGCATGACGGGCACCGGGTCCTGGAGATCGGCACCGGCAGCGGCTACAACTGCGCCCTGCTGTGCCAGCGGCTCGGCAGCGAACAGGTCACGAGCGTGGACATCGACCCCGAGCTGGTCGATCTCGCCTCGGAACGGTTGGCCGCGAATGGCCACACACCCACCCTGGCGGCTACAGACGGCGCGGAGGGCTACCCGGACGGGGCGCCGTACGACCGCATCATCTCCACGTGCGCGGTTCGCTCGATCCCGGCTGCCTGGCTTAACCAGACAGCCCCCGGGGCGATCATCCTCACCGACGTGCACGGCCCACTCGGCGGCACGCTGGCGCGCCTCACAGTTGACGCCGACGGAACCGCCACCGGCCCATTCGTCCCGTACTGGTCCGGTTTCATGCAGATGCGCCGCACCGTCCAACCAGAGACCCCCAACCGACATCAATGGGGCGACGACGAGCCAACCCGATCCACCACCGATATCGACCCCGCGCCGCTACGCGAACACGGCCTGTTCGGATTCGTCGTGCAATGGCACCTACCCGACGTCAGCCGCGGATTCGGCACCACCGACGACGGCCATCCCGCCCTCTACCTGTTCGCCCCAGACGGCTCGGAAGCCACCATCGAGACCGACACGACCAACGGCCGACACCAGGTCACCGAGACCGGGCCACGGCGCCTCTGGCGCGCCGTCGAACAGGTTCACCAGTTCTGGCAGAACGCCGGCCAGCCAAGCTACGAACGATTCGGGATCATAGCCACACCGGCCGAACAGTACGTCTGGCTCGACACCCCCAACGGGCCTCATCGCTGGTCACTCTAGTAGCTACGGGAGCGGGCTCGGGGGGACTGTTACGTTGTGCTAGGTCGGGCACGCGAGATCGTTCATTTCGGTTGGTCAGATTGCCAGGGCCAGCTCGTCGAAGGTAGCCGGGACCCGTAGGTTGATGATGTCGTCGGCCGCGAGTTCGTAGTGCCCGCGGCGGATGTTCTGGATGAACGCGTGACCGGCGCTGATCACTTGAGCGCGGCGGAGCTGTGTGAGTCCGCGCATGGGTCGCGGCCAGGACGTGCACCGTCCGTGATCGGCTTCGATCGCGTTATTCGCGTATCGCTCGGTGACCTGACAGGCCCCGGGGACCAGCTCGTCGAGCACCCGCGGGGAGACAGCCGCGCGGTCGGTGCTGACCTCGGTCGGGCACGGCCCCCGCTCACGTGCGCGGGTGACGAATCGGCGAGTCGCCGCCATGTCCCGTTTCTCGGCGACCACACCATCGATGAGCTGCCCGAACTGATCGATTGCCCGGTACAGATAGACCCAGCGCCCGGCCACTGTGACATCGGTGTCATTGACAAACCAGCGATCACCGAGCGCCACACGGGCACGGTCGTGCTGTGTCGATCAACAAGGGGTGTGCAGCGCCGCACCCAGCGGTCAATGGTCACGTGATCGACGGTGCTGCCCCGCTCGGCCAGCAGCTCCTCGACATCGCGAGAGGACAGGCCATACCGGAGCTACCAACGCACCGTCAACACGATCACTTCCCGGGGAAATCGGAAGCCGGTGAACGCCGATGGTGGCGAAAGGACCGGACGAACACAGCGGACACAGCCCATGAGCTTGAGCATGCCCGAACGACGTCTTCCCTCTGTGCAACCAGTCCCACCGGAAACCACACCATGAACCCAAGATCACTAGACGATCTATTCCCAAACGGTCAGTGGTCGTAGGCGATGAGCGATCGAGCGGTGGGAACGGCGGTGTTGCAGTTGTGCCAGATGGCCGCGGCCAGGGCGAGTAGGCGTTGGGTGATGCGGGCGTACACGCCGGCGGGGGTGGGCGTGGCAGTGGGGCTCGTTGCGCCGGTCGGGGCGCACGAACCGGATGCCCAGCTCGCCCGGCTTGGCGTTCGAAGCCCTGACCAGCGAAGCCTTTGTCGGGCGATGAGCACGAGCGGGGCGGGCGGCAGAGCGTGGTCGTGGGCGTGGCCGAGTAGCTTGCGGGCGACCTCGCGTTCGCCGAGTGTGGGATCGGCCAGCCACCACACGACCGGCATCCCGTGAGCGGTGGTGATCAGATAGAGCTTCAGGCCCCAGTACCAGCGGGAGTGGCTGGCGCGGTAGCCGTAGTTGGCCCAGCCGGCCAGCCGCGAGCGTTGCGCGGTGGGCCGCGAGGTCCCACAGGGGATCGCGGTGGCGTCGAGGAGCCGGTACTCGTCGGTCTCGGCGCTGAGTTCAGCGGCCAGCATGTGCATCGCCTTGTCCATCAGCGCCGCGGCGTTGTTGAGCCGTTTACAGTAGCCAGGCTGTTTCGGGAGGTAGCCGAACATGCCACCAAGACGGCAGTAGCACAACCGCGGCCAGTGCGCTTGGGAGGGGAAACCCAGCAGCACCTCAGCGACGGCCAGACACATCAGCTCCGCGTCGGTCACCCGCTTGGGCCGCCCCGGCCGGCGAGTCTCGGGCGGCACAACGTGGTCACCGACGAAGACATACAGTGCGGTCAGGAGGGTGTCCAGGTCAGCAGTCACAAGCGGCCAACAACACCCTCCAACCCTGTTTGATCAAGCCAACACGCCGGAAGAGTTCGGAATAGATCGTCTAGAGGCAGCTCGACGTGCCGAGCGGCTGGACCTTGTGGGCATGTTGGAGATGAGCCGGACCAGCTCCCTCATGGGACTCGACGCTCACCGGCGCATCCACTGTGTACTTCGATCTAGCACGAGCGTGGGCGCAGGCCAAAGGACCCCACGATCAGGAAGCGCTGCGAGCACTGGACATTGCCGATCGTTTGGCACCAGTCCGGGTACGCAACGACCCCATAGCCCGGGACCTAGTGCGGGCCTTGCACCGGCGGGCGCGTCATCGAGTGTGGGAGCTAGACAGCCTCCGCAACCGGCTCGGCATCGCCTGATTGATGGTGGTTGCCAGCTGTTCGAGGAGGCCCTCTGGCAAGGTCGCCTCCAGCGGCAACCAGCGGTGGAAGACAGATGATCAGGTTTCCACAAAACCCGGGGCGACCCAGTTTTCCGCTGATTCATGAGGCCAGGGGCTGGTTTCCTCGCTTGGCTGTCGGGGCGGGGGTGGCGCCAGCGACCAGCGTCGGACGATGGTGGTCGGCTTGTCGAGCCATACAGTCTGGGTGTCGGGGGTGATGGTGATGCCGAGGCGTTCCGGGCCGGGCGCTCGGTGTCCGTGCCACCAGTCGTAGGCGGCTTCGGCTTCGTCCCACAGCCGGCGGGGGCCCAGCTGGCGCACGATGAATGGTGCTGGGTTGGTGAGGTCAGCCTCGAGCCGGGCGAACGAGCAGGTGGTGGGATCGTCCAGGTCGAGGGTGTGCCGGCCGGGGCCGTGTTTGTCCCATTCGACATGAAGGCTCGTATCGGCCAGCCGGATGCCGATGACGAACTTGCCCTTAGCTGGGTTGAGCATTCGGTCCAGGTCCCTGCCCCGGCATGTGGTGGTGGTGAGCTGGGCGTCGGTGATCTGCTGTTCGTCGGGTTCCCAGCTGCGCAGCGAGCGGCGTTGGTCGCGCAGCCGCATGAACGCGACATCGCCGTGGAACCGGCCGGTGGCGGTGCGGCGGCGGCCAAGCTCGAGGGTGAGCAGGGCGCCATTGGCGTAGTCGGTGCCCCATGGGGTGACCAGTCGGCTACCCGGGCGCAACTGAGCCAGCCAGGCACTCGGCAGCACCTCCCGGACCGCGGCGGTGCTGATCAGCCGGTCGTAAGGCGCCCCGGTGGGGTACCCAGCGGCGCCGTCACCGGTGATAACCAACGGTTCGTGGCCGGCGGCGGTGAGGGCGCTGCGGGCGTGCTCAGCCAGCTCGGGGTCGACCTCAATGCTGACCACCCGCCCGGCCGGGCCAACCCGGTGGGCCAGCAGCGCGGCGTTCCAGCCGGTACCGGTGCCGATCTCCAGCACGACGTCGCCAGGCCGGGGAGCCAGCGCGGTGAGCATGTCGGCGACCAGGCTGGGCTGGCTGCACGAGCTGGACGGCCAGCCACCCACACCCCCGGCCGGGGGTTGGCCGCCGTCGACCTGGGTGACGACCGGAGCGTCCGCGTCCACCGCGGCCTGCCACCCGGTCGGATCCTGGTGCTTAGACAGCGCGGTGAACCCGCGACCGTCATCGACCCAGATCGTGTCCGGGATGAACAACGCGCGCGGCACCTCAGCAAGCAGGCTCTCCCACCCGCTCACCCGTCCTCATGCCTGCCCACGGCCGCAGCCTCCTCTGACACCAACCAAGTCCCATTGTGGTGGCTGGTGTAGCAGACGCGACGAGCCAGCCATTTCATGCCCCGCCCGCCCCCACGTCGCTGGTTAGGCTGGGCCGGGACCGAGGAGGTGGGCTTCGGCGCATTTGCGGAAGGCCGCCACGAGGCGGCTGTGGTCGCCGGCGCGGGCGGCCAGCACGACGTGGCTCGGCTCGACGTCGCGCAGGGGGACCGTGGTGAGGTCGGGACGGAGGCGGCTGGTGTGCTCGCCGGCCGGAACGATGGCCACGGCCTGCCCGTCGGCAATGAGTTCGAGTTTGTCCTCGAGGGCTTCGACGAGGGGACCGTCGGGTACTCGGCGTCCATCCGGTCGGGGATCGACACGCCAGAAGGCGTTCCAGGCCGGGTCGGGCACCTGCGGTAGGGGTTCGTCGGCGATGTCGTCGAGGGTGACGGATTCCTTGCCGGCCAGGCGATGGTCAAGAGGTACCAGCAGTGCCCGGGGCTCGTCGTAGAGGATCGTCACGTGCAGCTGGTCGGTCGACAACGGCAGCCGGGTTACCACGGCGTCCACGCGGTGATCGAGCAGTGCCTCGCGTGGTTTGTTCCAGTCCAGATGCAGGGTGTGCACGTCGGCGTCGGGGTGCCGGCGGCGCAGCTCGCGCACCGCCGGGGTGACGATGAGGTTCGTGGTGTAGCCGATGGTGATGCGGCTGGGTTGAGCGGCGGCCCGAGTGTAGGCCGCGGCCTGGTCGGCTGAGCGCAGCAGCGCCTTGGCGCGGGGCAGGAAGACTTCCCCGGCCTCGGTGAGCCGGCTGCCTTGGGGGGTGCGATCGAGCAGGCGGGCGCCGAGCTGCTGCTCGAGGCGGCGGATCTGTCGGCTCAGGGACGGCTGGGCGATGTGGAGGGTGGCGGCCGCGCGGCCGAAGTGCCGGTGCTCGGCGATGGCGGTGAAGTACCGCACCAGCCGCAGGTCGAGATCCGCTGGACGCGGCGGCGAGTCGGGCATGTCCTCATCGTAGCCTTGTGTCCTGTCAGCCGGTACCGGATGACGGCCATGAACTGCTGTGATGCCTGGATCGTGTCGCTTCATACGGAACAGGCCTTGGACGCGGAGCTCCCCGTGGTCACACAGTGGAATCACCGGCCGGGCACCATCTCGGTGCCCGTATCGGGCCGGCCCTCATTGTTGTGTCGAAGGATGTTGTGTCGAAGGAGCGCACCATGCGTGTATTCGTCACCGGCGCGACCGGATTCATCGGTAGCGCCATCATCCGCGAGCTGCTGGGCGCGGGGCATCAGGTCCTCGGCCTCGCCCGCTTGGATGAAGCCGCGGCGTCGCTGACGGCCGCCGGGGCCGAGGTGCACCGCGGCGCTCTCGAGGACCTCGACAGCCTGCGCGGCGGAGCGGCCGCGTCGGACGGCGTCATTCACACCGCGTTTATCCGCGACTTCTCCGACTACGCGGGCGCCGCCCAAACGGATCGCCGCGCTATCCAGGCAATCGGCGAGGCGCTCACGAGATCCGATCGGCCCTTCGTCGTCACCGCCGGAACCGCCAGTCTCACGCCGGGCCGCGTCGTGACGGAGGAGGATGGGCCCGATCCCGGGTCGGGCTTGCCCCGGGTCTCGGAAGAGACGGCGCTGTCGTTCGCCGCGCGCGGCATACGTGTGTCGGTGGTGCGGCTGCCTCCGTCGGTGCATGGCGAGGGTGATCACGGCTTGGTCCCGCGACTCATCAGCATCGCCCGGACCAGGGGGGGTTCGGCTTACCCGGGCGACGGGTCCAACCGCTGGCCCGCCGTGCACCGACTCGACGCCGCGCAGCTGTTCCGGTTGGCCCTGGAGAAAGCGCCCGCGGGCACCCGACTGCACGGGGTCGATGACGAGGATGTGCCGGTTCGGGACATCGCCGAGGTCATCGGCCGGCATGTGAAACTGCCGGTGACCGCCATCTCCCGTGAGGAGGTCGACGGCCATTTCGGCTGGATCGGAACCTTCTTCTCGCTGGATGTTCCGGCCTCGAGCGCCCTGACCCAGAAGCAGCTGGACTGGCATCCCGTGCAGCCCGGGCTCATCCCGGACCTCGACGAAGGCCATTACTTCAACGACTAGGCAAGTGACAGGTCCGACGGATCTACCAATTGACGGACAACGCGTCACCGCGATGCCGCGCGACGCGCTGGCCTGCGGTGATGGTGGCTGTCGCCGTCCTGGCCTGTTTCCGATCAGAGGAGTTGACATGCGAGTCCGGCAACGCTGGGCGGCGGGACTCGACCAGGCTGATCACGCGTTGGTCGACGAAGCTCTCTCCTACGTGCGGGGGGCCGACACCGACAGCGTCCTGGCCAACCTGGTCCCCCGGCTCACCGAAGGGCAACGGACCTCGGTAGCCGCGCACTGTGCCCTGTCCCACGCGGCCGTCCTGGTCTTTCCAGCCTCGGTCGACGAGCTGATCGCCGGCTTGCGGGCCCAGGGGCTGGCGGTTGACGAGGCCGTCCCGAGCGTGGTGGTCCGGGAGCGGCTCAGCCGGCGCTACGGTGTGCCCGTGGACGCGCTGAGCGTTGCGATCGTGCACGTCCATGTCCCAGAGCCCGACCGCGATCCCCGCATGGTCGAGCTCTTCGCCCTGGAGGTGCCACCGGGATCGGGACTTGCCGGGATCGCCGCCCGCGAGCGGGCTGAGCGCAACGAGTCCCACCTCGCGCTGGACGTCGGTGTGCCGGACGACGTGGTCATGGCGGGGCTGCGCGCCCTCCTGATCGATCAGGGCGGGCTGGTGGCCGACGGCGGCGGCTACAACTCCCTTGAGGATTGCACGGTGCTGTATTTCCGCGGCCCCGGAGGCGGTGGCCAGGGCCCCGACGCACACCACTACCGCCGGCTGGAGTTGCGTGTGCGCGGACATTGGCCGGCGGCCCTGGCTGAGCACCGGGCGATCGCGGCGGACGATCCGACCAAGCGGCTGCTGGAGCTGATGACCGGGGCCTGGACTACTCAGGCGATCGCGGCGGCCGCGGAGTTGGGTTTGGCCGATCAGTTGCCCGGCCCGGGTGTGCCTGCCGTCCCCGGCCCGATCGGGGAGCTGGCTGATCGGCTCGCCGTCGACCCGGACGGCCTTGCCCGCCTGCTGCGCTACCTCGCGTCTGTGGGCCTGGTCACCTCCGTCGGCGACTCCTACACGCTCACCGCGCTGGGCGAGCCGTTGCGTCGGGATGCCCGCCACTCGCTGCGCCCGCTGGCGCTGCTGTACGGCGGGCCGTTTTACCAGTCCTTCGGTGCGCTGGCTCATGCCGTGCGCACCGGGCGGGAGGCGTTCGAGTCACTGTTTGGCCAGGGGCACTTCAGCTACTTCGCCGAACGCCCGGCCCTGGCCGAGCTGTTCGATTCCGCGATGGCCGCCAATGCCCCGATGTTCGAGCCGATCGCCAGGCTCGTCGACTTCTCCGACGCCCGAGTGGTGGTGGATGTCGCCGGTGGCAACGGTGAGCTACTCGGCCGGATCCTGGGGCACGCGCCGCACCTGCGGGGAGTGCTCTTCGAGCGAGCGCATGTGTTGGAGGGCGCCCGGCGACGGCTGGCCGACGCCGGGTGCGCCGACCGTTGCGAGTTCGTGGCCGGTGACTTCACCCAGTCCGTGCCGACGGGTGGAGACGTCTATCTGCTCTCGCGGATCCTGCACGACTGGGACGACCAGCAGTGCCTGACGATCCTGCGTCGGTGCGCGGCGAGCATCCGCCCTGGCGGTCAACTGATGCTCGTGGAGCGCCTGTTGACCACGGACGGGCGTCCGTCGCTGGCCGTAGCCTGGGACTTGCACATGCTGTGCAACGTGGGCGGACGGGAGCGGACAGCGGTGCACTATGAACGGCTGCTGGCGGCGGCCGGGTTCGACCTGGTCGCGGTCCGCGACCTGCCGCTGGACGGCAACCTCCTGCAGGCCCGCCAACGCGGCCTGACCGGGCAGCGCCGTTAACAACCGCATCGAGGAGGGTGAGCATGGCGATCTCGGTCGACGACTACCTGGTCAGCCCTCCGGACACCGCGGATCGGAAACACCACCGCATCCTGCCGGACGTCTTCGCGGCGGCCGTCGAAGCCTTTGGCGATGCCCCGGCCGTCCTGGGCGGCGGCGAGCAGCGGACCTGGACCCGGTGGCAGGCCGAATCCCGGGCGTTGGCAGCCGGATTGCGGGAGCTGGGCATCGGTGTGGGCGACGTGGTCGCCGTCCACCTGCCGAACTCCTGGGAGTTCCTGCTCGCCCACGTCGCGGTCGCCGAGCTCGGCGCCGTCCTCCTTCCCCTCCATGTCGCCTACGGTGACAGGGACTTGACCGCGTTGCTGCGGCAAACCCAGGCCCGTCTGTTGGTCCTACCGGCCGCGCGACGGCCGCCGCTGTCTGATGTCGCTTCCCTGGAGCACGTGCTGGCTGTCGGGGAGGTCAGCGCTGAGTCGACTGCCACCGAACGTGCCGCCGGCAGCGGCTCGAGCGGCTCGTTCGCCGCGCTGGTCCGCGGCCACCGAGGGGCAGTCCCCCAACCAGTCGGGTTGGACCCGGACCTGCCGTTCGTCGTGTTGCCGTCCTCGGGCACCGTCTCCGGCTGGCCCAAACTCTGCCTGCACAGTCATGGCACGCTGCTGTCGAACGCCGCGCGGGTGGCCCTAGACGGCCAGGCGCCCGGCGACGACACCATCGTCAGCGCCAGTCCGTTCACCCATCTGTTCGGACTGCTGTCGGTGCACCTGTCCCTGCTCACCGGCAGCCGGCAGGCGCTGCTGCCCCGCTGGGACGCCGGGGCCTTCCACGACCTCGCCGACCGTACCGGGGCGAGCGTGCTGTTCGCGGTGCCGGCCCAGCTGCGGGACGTGGTGCAACGACTGCGCACCAATCCGGCGGCCGGGCAGTTATGCCTGCGCGAGGTGCGTACGGGTGGCGCGGCTGTGCCCAGCTCACTGGTGGCCGACATACGGCGGCTGACCGGGGCCACGACGATCGTGCAGTGGGGCATGTCCGAGCTCGGCGCCGGCACGGTGACCCGTCCGGACGACCCGCCCGAGATCGCGGTCCGCGGCATCGGCCGCCCGCTGTCGGGCAGCAGCGCCCGCGTGGTGGATGACACCGGTCGCGGGTGCCCGGACGGCCAGGTCGGGGAACTGCAGTACCGGGGGCCGCACCTGTTCCGGGGCTACCTGGGTGATCCCGCGGGCACCCGGGCGGCGTTGACCGCGGACGGCTGGCTGCGTACCGGTGATCTGGCCAGCCGCAACGGGGACGGCACCCTCAGCTACCACGGGCGCGACGCCGAGGTGATCAACGTCGGCGGGCTGAAGTTCAACGCCTCGGAGATCGAGGGACTGCTCAGCGACCTGCCGCAGCTGGCCGCCGTGGCCGTCGCGGCCCGCTCCGACACCCGGCTCGGGCAGTATCCCTGCCTGATCGCCGCCTTGCGCTCCGGCGCCGCCATTGACCTGCCCGCGGTCCGCGCCCACCTCACCAGGAAGGGCACGGCCGAGTTCAAACTGCCGCTGGAACTGGTCCTGGTCGACGAGGTGCCGCTCACGCCCACCGGCAAGGTCGCCCGCGGCCGGCTAGCCGAGCTTCTCACCCGCGACGGCGCGTACCGGCCACCGCGTGCCGAGCAGTGGCGGGACCGGCTGACGGCCCTGCCCGAGGCCGAACGGACCCGCACGGCACTGGCGTTGGTCCGCGAGCGGCTCGCGGACCTGGTCCCGGACGAGGCTCCCAGGGATGGTGCCCCGGACCGGACATTCCGGGAGCTGGGCGTGAACTCGCTCGGCGCGGTGCGCCTGGCCGTGGAACTGTCCACGGCGACCGGGTTGACCTTGCCGACGACCGTGGTCTTCGACCACCCCACGCCGGAAGCGCTGGCCCGTCACCTGGCGGTCCTGGTCACCAGCCGGCGCCAGGACCAGCGGAACCGCCCGGCCGAGCCATCCGCCGAGTTTGCGCCGACCGGCGACGACCCGATTGTCATCATCGGGATGGGGTGTCGGCTTCCAGGTGGTATCCAGTCCCCCGAGGACCTGTGGCAGCTGCTGGTGGACGGCCGGGAAACGGTAAGCCCATTCCCCACCGACCGCGGCTGGGACCTCAACCGGCTCCGGCATTCGGATCCCGCCCACCCCGGACGCTCCAGCACCCACCACGGCCACTTCCTCACCGGGGCCGCCGAGTTCGACGCCCGCTTCTTCGACATCTCACCACGCGAGGCCCTGGCCATGGACCCGCAGCAACGGCTGTTGCTGGAGACCACCTGGGAGGCACTGGAGCGGGCCGGCCTCGATCCCACCGCGCTGCGCGGCTGTGACACTGGTGTCTTCGTCGGCCAGATGGCCTCCGACTATGCACCTCGGCTCAACGAGGCTCCCGAACGCTTCGACGGCCTGCTGCTCACCGGGAACGCGGCGAGCGTCGCCTCCGGACGGATCTCCTACACGCTCGGCCTGACCGGCCCCGCGCTCACCGTCGACACTGCCTGCTCCTCCTCCCTGGTCGCCCTGCACCTGGCCGTCCAGGCGCTGCGCCGCGGCGAGTGCTCCCTGGCCCTGGCCGGAGGCGCAACCGTGATGGCCACCCCGGCCTCGTTCGTGGACTTCAGCCGCCAGGGCGTGCTCGCCCCCGACGGCCGTTGCAAGGCGTTCTCGGCCGCGGCCGACGGCGCGGCGTGGGCCGAAGGGGTCGGCGTGCTGGTACTGGAGCGGCTGTCCCGCGCCAGCAGGCACGGGCATCCGATCCTCGCGGGGGTCGCCGGTTCGGCGGTTAACCAGGATGGCGCGAGCAACGGCTTGACCGCGCCCAACGGGCTCGCTCAGCAGCGGGTGCTCCGGCGGGCCCTGGCGGACGCCGGTCTGACGGCTGGCCAGATCGACGTGGTCGAGGCGCACGGCACCGGTACGCCGCTCGGCGACCGGATTGAGGCCGAGGCGCTGCTCGCGGTCTACGGCGTCGACCGCAGTGTGGAGCGGCCGCTGTGGCTGGGGTCGGTCAAGTCGAACATCGGTCATGCCCAGGCCGCCGCCGGAATCGCCGGAGTTGTCAAGACTGTCCTGGCGATGCGGCACGGCGAGCTGCCCCGCACTTTGCACACCGACCCGCCGTGCCCGCCGGTGACCGGGGACGCCGCCGGCACCGTGCGGCTGTTGGTGGGCCCCAGGCCCTGGCCGCGCTCGGGTCGCATCCGCCGGGCCGGGGTGTCGGCCTTCGGCATCAGCGGCACCAACGCCCACGTGATCCTCCAGGAGCCGCCCGCGCCGCGGCCTACTCCGGACCGAACCGCCGACCAGGCGTCGGGCGGCGACCGGGTACTGCCCTGGGTGCTGTCCGCCCGTAGCGCGCCCGCCCTGCGCGAGCTGGCGGCCCGGCTGCTGCCGGTCGCCGAGACCGCCGACCCGTTCCAGGTGGGCCGGGCGTTGGCCACCTCCCGGCCGTCGTTCGAGCACCGCGCGGTGGTCGTCCCGCGATGCCGCGCCGACCTGTTCGCCGGGCTGCGCGGCATCGCCGAGGGAACCTTGTCGGTGGACGCGGTCGCCGGCAAGGCCCGACCCGAGGGCCGGATTGTCTTTGTCTTCCCCGGGCAGGGTGCGCAGTGGGAAGGCATGGCCGCGGACCTGCTGGCCGAGTCCGAGGTCTTCGCGCGCGCCCTGGCCGCGTGTGACCAGGCGCTGGCACCGCACGTCGACTGGTCCGTGCGCGCGGTCCTGCGCGGGGAGACCGGCCAGCCGCCGCTGAACCGGGTCGAGGTGGCGCAGACCGCGCTGTTCGCCGTCATGGTCGCGCTCGCCGAACTCTGGGGTTCCCTGGGCGTGCGCCCGAACGCCGTGGTCGGGCACAGCCAGGGCGAGATTGCCGCCGCGTGCGTGTCCGGGGCGCTGTCGCTGGACGACGCGGCGAGGGTGGTGGCCCGGCGGGCGGCCGCGGTGCGCGAGCTGGCCGGCGGCCGGATGGTGGCCGTCGCCCTGCCCAGGGACGAACTCGCCGGCTACCTGGCCGGACACCAGGGCCGGCTGTCACTGGCGGCGGACAACGGTCCCCACTCAACTGTGGTTTCCGGCGCCGCCGACGCGGTGGCCGCGCTGGTCGAGGAACTCAGCGGGCACGGCGTCCGTACCACCGCCCTGGCCGTCGACTACGCCTCCCACTGCGCTCAGGTGGCACGGATCGAGGAGCGGCTGCCGCGGAGCCTGAGCGGGCTCGAACCCCGGACCGCCGAGGTGCCGTTCTTCTCGACGGTCTTCTCGACGGTCGTTCCGGGTCCGCTCGACACCACCGGGCTGACCGCGCGGTACTGGTATGAGAACCTGCGCCGGCCGGTCGAGTTCCACGGTGCTATCCGCGCCATGCTGGACGCGGGCTACACCGATTTCATCGAGATCAGCCCGCATCCGGTCCTGATCCAGCCAATCCTGGAGGTCGTCGAGTCGACCGGTCGTCCGGCCACCGCGGTGGGCACTTTGCGACGCGGCGAGGGCAGCCAGCGGCGCTTCCTGCTCTCGGCGGCGCAGGCGTACGCCAACGGAACCCCGGTCGCCTGGCGGACAGTTTTCATCGGCCGGGCGGCCCGCCACGTCGAGCTTCCCTGCTACCCGTTCCAGCGCGAGCGCTACTGGCTGCCGACCGGCCCTTCGGCGGCGAGCCACCCGCAGGTAACCGGCCCCGCCGCGGCTGAGCGGCTCACCGACCGTATTCCCGCCCCGGAGAGCGAGTCCGCGCTGCTGGCCCTGGTCCACGGCCACGCCGCGGTCGTCCTCGGCCATCACGACGGCACCCGAATCGCTCCCGACGACACGTTCACCGCGCTCGGGACGAGCTCACTGGCCGCCGTCGAACTGCGCACCCGCCTGGCCCACGTGCTCGACCTCCCGCTGCCCGTTACCGTCGTCCTCGACCACGGCACGCCACGGGCGCTCGCCGCCCACCTGTGGCGCCTGCTGGGCGACCGTGACCGGCCGGGCCACGACGCTCCCAGCCCCGCGCCCGACCCACCCGCCACGCCGTCGGCCCCGCGGGAGCTGCCGGACACCCTCGACGCCTTGTACTGGCATGCCTGCCGGACCGGACAGGGCCAGGCCGCTATCGAGCTGATCAGCGCCGCGGCGCGGCTGCGCCCAACCTTCCCGGCCACCTCGGCCGCCGAGTACGCACCCAACCCGGTCCGCCTCGGCGCGGCGGGTGCCCGCCCCGCCCTGATCTGTTTCCCGTCGCTGCTCCCGACCGCCGGACCACACGAATACACCGCGCTCGCTGAAGCTCTGCGCAGCACACAGGAGGTGCTGGTCTTCGCCCAGCCCGGCTTCGCGGCCCACCAGCCGCTGCCCCGCGATCTCGATGCCCTGGTCACCGCGCACACGATCGCGCTGGGACGGCACACCGGAGCGGAACCGTTGCTGCTGTGCGGGCACTCCTCCGGCGGGCTGGTCGCGCATGCCGTCGCGGCCCGGCTCGAAGAGCTGGGCCGACCCGCCAGTGGGCTGGTCCTGCTGGACAGTTACTGGCCCGATCACGCCCTCGGGTCCGAGCTGCTGCCGCGCGTCCTGGTCAGCACCGCCGTCACCCGGCAAGCCCTCGCGGCGTTCGGCATCGGCACCAACCGACTGACCGCCACCGGCGGCTACCTGCGCCTGCTGACCGATTGGCAGCCGGCACCGGTCAGCACGCCTACCCTCCTGCTGCGCGCGCGACAGCCGATCCCGGAATTCGCCGCGGACGGGTTACAGGGCACACCGTGGCGGCTGCCGCACACCGCACTGGACGTTCCCGGAGATCATTTCACCATGCTGGCCGACCACGCCGTGGCACTCGCCGACGCGATCGGCCACTGGTGGAAGGCCACCCTCGCCGGCCCAGCGAGCCCGCGGACCGCCGCACCGCAACCGGCAACCTGATGATTCGCCAACCCGTGCTCATCTGTACTGAGAAGCATCCGTACTGAGAAGCATCCATGCCCAGGAGCAGCAGGCAGACCATGGCCAGCCCCTACGAGAGCGATCTCACCGCACTGTTCACCGACCCGTTGCTCACCCAGGCCGAGCCGGCCGCCGACCGGTCGCTGCTGGCCTCGCCCTATCTGGGACTGCGCCGTCTGCAGTCCCGACTGGGCGATCGGCAGCCACTGCTGACGGACCACGCCCGGCTGCGGACCCTGCTGGAACTGAGCGCGGTGACCGATCCGCGACTGTTCTTCGCGATGTTTCTGCACCACTGCGTGGCCCTCGGCCCCGCGCTCGACCATGGCGCATGCGACGCGGACGTGGCCGCGCTCGTCTCGGGGCGGTTGATCGGCGCCGCGCTGATGAACGAACTGGGCCACGGCAACAGCAGCTCCAGGATTCACACCGAGGCGGTCTACGACCAAGCAACCCGCGAGTTCGTCCTAAATACCCCAATCCCCGAGGCGGTGAAGCATCCGGCCAATGTGGGCCTGGACGGCATCGCCAGGCTGGGTGTGGTGAGCGCGCGGCTTCTGGTCGGCGGGATCGACCGGGGAACCGCGCTCTTTCTCGTCGCCCTGCGTGACGAGAATGGCCCGTGTCCAGGTGTCACGATAGAGCCGCGCCCGCGGACCGCGCTGCTCCCCATGGACTTCGCGGCCGTCCGGTTCGACCGGGTCCGGGTGCCCTACCGCCGCTGGCTCAGGGACGGCGCGTTCATCGCCGACGACGGGTCCTTCCACGATCCGCTGGACGGACCCGATGCGCGCAGCCGGCGCAGCGTGGGCATGAGCCGCTTCGCCTGGGGCGCGGTCACGGCGGGCCTGGCGGCGGTGGCCCGGTCGAGCGTCGCGATCGCCCTCACCCACGCCCGCCGCCGCAAGACCCTCGACCGCCTGGCCGGCGAGCTCGCCGCCATCGGCCACCTCAACCAGCAGCGCCTGCTGTTCGGTGCCTTGGCCGCCGCGCTGGCGGCCACCGTGGTCGCCCGCCGGGCGACCGACCGGTGCTGGCACATCCCACCGGGAGGCGGCCAAGGCACCGGCCCGTCGGCTTCCGTGATGCACGAGCTGGCGCTGAGCAAGGTCACGACCAGCGTCCTCGCCGACGCGGCGGTGACCCGCTGCCGATCAGCGTGCGGCGCGGCCGGCTTCTTTTCGGAGAACCGGCTGATCGGCTATCAGGCCCTGACCATGGCCTTCCAGCCCGGCGGCGGCGACAACCGGCTCACTGTGCTGGATGCCGCCTGGGCGATAGCCAGTGGCCCGGACTACCTCCCACCGGACAACGAGGCCGCACCGGACGACTGGGCGCGGCTGTTCCGCGGCCGGGAACGGCTCCTGCACGCTGAGCTCACCGCCGGCCTGCGCGCGGCTGGCGCCGTCTCTTTCGACGACTGGAACGGCCGGACCGAGCTGGCGCAGCGGCTCGCCGAGGCCCACGCGGCGCGCACCACGGCCGAGGCCTTGCACGATGAGTGGCACGCCCCGACCGTTCCCGAGGCATCCCGTCCGCTGCTCGGCGACCTGTACGAGCTGCACTGCCTGGAGCAGGCGGCAGCCGACGCCGGCTGGTACCTCGCCCACGGACTGCTCACCGCCGCGGAGGTGCTCGCGCTGCCCGAGCGGACCAACGAGATCTGCCAGCGCCTAGTCCAGCACACCGACGCCCTGATCCAGCTGCTGGAGATCCCCGAAGAGCTCCTCCGTAGCCAGCTCAGCGCAGACGGCTTCCTCCACGGCCTGACCCCGGTGCGGTGATCATGTCGTTCGTTCGGCACGCCGAGATTGCGTGGCGAGCACCGCGGCCCGGCCAGCGAGTCCGATGGCGAACATGACCACGCCGGCCAGCACCGACTGCCAAGGCAGGGTGGCAACCAGACCAGGCAGCCGGCGACACCCGCCAGGTTGAGTGCACGCGGCCAGCGCCGCTGGTCGGCGGGCTGGGTGAACGCGGCGGCGTTGGCGATGGCGTAGTAGATCAGCACGCCGAATGAGGAGAAACCGATCACGCCTCGCAGGTCGACGGTGGCCACCAGCACGCTGACCACGACGGCGAGCGCGATCTCGGCGTGATGCGGCACCTGATAACGCGGGTGGACGACGGCCAACCAGCCGGGCAGGTCCTTGTGGCGGGCCATCGCTAGGCTGGTCCGGCCGATGCCGGCGATCAGCGCCAGCAGCCACCGAGCGCGGCCAGGGCACCACCGATCCGCACCACCGGAGCCAGGGCACCGGCACCCGCGGCCTGTACGGCGGTGGTCAACGGCGCGGTGGCGTTGGCCAACTGGTGCGGGCCAGCGACTAATAGTGCCGCCGCCCCGACCACGAGGTAGACGGCCACGGTGATCAGCAGCGCGATCGGGATGGCACGGGGAATCGTGCGTTGCGGGTCGCGGACCTCCTCGCCCTCGTGGCGACCAGAATGCGGGTCAACTGGGCGGTCATGGTCACACCTCGGTAGTTGAGTGCGGCCAGCGCCAGCACCCCGGCTACCGCGACGATCCGCTGCGCCCACCACGGGCCGGGCACGGCGTAGGCGGCGAACGTGAGGGCCATTGCCGCGCACGACGCGGTCTTGCCGACCACGAAGCCCCACCCGGCCGTGTACCCCCCACCAGTCGCCGAGGCGTTCCCGCCCGTAGATGTAGGTGCCGCCGGAGGTCGGGTACACCGCCGCCAGTTGCGCGGACGCGGTGGCGTTGCAGTAGGCGATCACCGCGGCGATGACCAGGCCGATCAGTAAGCCGGTGCCGGCGGCCCGGGCGGCGGGGCCGAACGCGGCGAACACGCCGGCGCCGATCATCGAGCCCAGACCGATGATGATTGCGTCGGTCGGGCCCAGCCGCCGGGCCAAGCGCTGCTGCCCGGATTCAGTCTCCGATCGCGGTGCCGACACCCGCCACCTCCGATTCCATCAACCGATTCCATCAACCCTTTTTGATGTATCCCGCTGGTCCTGGACCTTGACCGCTGCGCGCACGCGCTGGCCGACACCGGCGCTGCACTGCACCCAGCTCTGCGTCCGGACCCGCCAACCGCACAGGCAGCCCGGCGGCGCGTGCTGTTCGCCGCCGGTTCGACCGCGTGATCAGCCTGTGCGACAAGGTGCAGGAAGTCTGTGCGGAGTTCCCTGACTGCCCACAGTTGGTCCACTGGAGCATTCCCGATCCGGCAGCCACTGGTGACCAAGACAGCTACCCAGCCTTTCACCGCACCGCAACGGAGATCGACACCCGCGTCCGTCATCCGCTTCCGATGCTGACCAGCACCCCGCGCGAGGAGGTTCAACCGTGACCGCGCCCGACCAACCTATTTGGCACTCGCTTGGATCACGCTGCGTAAGCTGGGTCACTTGAGGTAGTGAACTTTCACCGCGGTTGATTCTTCTGTATCAGGTTAAGCCGCTATCTTCGGGCGCCCAACCGACCGCCAGCGGCGGACAAGGATAAGGAGCGCACCGTGCACGTACGTGATCTTCACACGACACTAGCACAGCGGGATGCGGTGGCCGATCTGATGGTTCCGGTCGAGGCCTCAGACGGACATCCGAGCTTGAACACGTTCCATGGTAAGCGCCGGGCCATTCTTCTGCTCTTCTCGCCGGGTGAGCCGACGGACGACCCGTCCGACGACTGACATTGGTGTCCGAACTCCGTGAGCCGCCGCGTGCGTTGTACGCGGCGGCCACGGAGGCTTTAGCGGGAGCCGTTACGCGGGCGCTGACTCGCGTGGATAAGACATTCCGACTCGCAGAGCTGATATCGCTTGACGACCCGTCCCCAGGCCTGGCCGCTGTGAGGGTACTTGGCGCGGACACCCTGGCCCCGTACCGAATCGCGAAGCGACCGATCGGGAGCCAGGATGCCGAGATCGTCACCGCCAGTCTGGTGGCGTTCCCCACGACCGATTCCGCCGCACTGCCGGTCCGGTTACAGGATTGGGCGACGCGGAGACTCTTGGCCGGACTAACGGTCGGCCCGCCCCCAAGTTTCCCGCGGTACCCGGTCTTAGCGCCGGGCTTGATTGGCCGGGCCTAGCCGCCGTGTTAGGTCCGCTGGCCCCGCTGGCCATCCCCGGGTTGGACTGCCCAGTCCACGATATGGCTCGAGGGCGGCCACTGGACCTCGCTCGCGGGGTGACCCGATCATTGCTTCGGCGCGATTACTCGACCGCTGCTCGCCTCGCGCGCTGGTTCGCCATCGGACCATCTGTGGCGGCGGTACCGGTCGAGTCGGTGTTAACCCACCTGGCACTGTTCGCTGGCGACGATCCGCGGATCGGCTTAGACATCGCGCTCGCGCGTTGGGCGGTCCGGGACGGCCGAGCATGACCGCCAGCACGCTCGTGGCCTGGGAAGTCTCCGCGCAGAAACTGGCCGAAGGAGCCTGGCGGTGGTTGGGCGAGGTTCACCAGCAGTTCGCCCTGGACTCCGGAGCCCCTATCGACAAACTCGACCCGATCCGGCACCTCAAACCGCTGAGTGAGCTGGCTCTGGCGGCATCCATCAGCCTGCGTGAGACACCAACGGGCCGCCACGCCGCCCGCGTTGCTCCCAGGCTGGTCGAGTTCGCCTGGGCACAGTTCGGGGCGGGAGCGCTGCTGTGTGAGCTTCAGAGGGCAGCACCACTAGACACCCAGGCCCTCGAAACGTATGCCATATTTCGGCGCGCCGGATACCGGCACCAGCGGTTCGAGGCGCTGCTAGCTCACCTGGCGAGCCTGCGGGTGAGCTCCGCGTTGGAGGTCATATCTGACCGGGCGCTGGGAGTGCTCAATGCCGAGCGGGTGATCGGCTTGCCACCCCGGTGGGACCTTGCCGCGCTGACCGCGAGGACCCTGCTCGGGGCCTGTCCAGAACCGTGGATGCTCGACCTCGACTCGCTGTACGCGATCACCCACACCGTCTATCACCTCACCGACTGGGGAGCCCACCCCAGCTGGTTACCCGAACCGCTGCAGAACTACCTCCACCAGTGGCTGCCGGTGTGGCTGGAGGTCTACCTGGAGGCCGGGCACTGGGATGTAGTCGGCGAGCTGCTTGTCGTCGATCTCTGCCTGAGTGATCCCGATTGCCCCGCTCCAGCGTGGGCGCGGCTGGCCGAAGCCCAGCGCGAAGACGGGTTACTACCGGCCGAGGCGTGGCGAGACATCCGCACCGAAAAGAACGTGGCCCGCAACCACTACCACCCCGGCGCCGTGGCCGCGGTGGCCGGCACACTCGCCGTGGCCCGCCGACTCGAGCCCCACCGACAGTGACCGCCCCGACCGCCCCCGCGAGTATGGACGAGCTGCGCGTGCGGCTGGAGCGAGACGTTATTGCCCTGACCGCTTCGGTGAACGCACCCGCCGGGGCTCTCGGCGTCACTCTCGGAGGTCACGCCATCGTGGCCTACCACGGTCAGCCCCGCCCGAGCGAGCACACCGCGTTCGAAGTGGGCTCGATCACCAAAACAATCACTACCCTGCTGCTCGCGGAGATGGCCGCCCGGGGCGAGGTCCACTACGACGACCCGATCGGCTGCTATCTGCCCCGCCACGCGGTTCCGGCCGACCCGCTCGCGGCCCGGATCACCCTCGCTCAACTTGCCACCCACACGGCCGGGTTGCCCCGGCTGCCACCGAACATGCCATTGCCACCCGAGGATGAAATCCCGGCGGCGATCGACGCCGGGTTCAATCCCTACGCCACCTACCTACTCGACGACCTGTATCACGCCACGGCGGCCCTGGCCCCGCAATACCCGACCGGCCAGCGGCCGGTCTACTCGATTTTCGGGATCGGACTGCTCGGCCAGCTGCTCGGCAACGCCATCGGGCGCGACTGGAACGAGCTGGCCATCGGGCGGATCTGTGTCCCGCTTAATATGAGCGACACAGTCACCCACCACGCTCCGCACTGCGCCGTTGGCCACCGCCACGGGCACCCGGTCGAACCGTGTACCAGCGCGGCGCTCGCGGCCTCCGGCGCTCTGCGCGCCAGCTCCGCGGACCTCCTCGCCTATCTCCACGCCCTGCTGCACCCAGATTCCACCCCTCTGCCCGGCCCATTACGACAGACACAACAGCCGAGAGCACCGATCGAGGGACGCGAAAGCATCTGCCTTGGCTGGGTTCACCGCCGATTCCGCTTCGGCGACATCCTGTTCCACTCCGGCGGCACTTTCGGCGCATCAGCGTTCGTGGGATTCTGCCCACACGCCGACGTCGGTGTCTTCGCGCTCGCCAACGGCATCA